>JGI1358J11329_10000032_pt1 | contig 135319 bp, 129 predicted proteins | sample Subgroupgradi54m_FD_11329 | JGI IMG/M metagenome (IMG submission 11329)
GTTGATAATTTCTTTGTGTTCATGTTATTTTTAATGATTTATTCTTGAGTATATATCCATTATGTAGGTATTCTTAATAGTTTGTCAAGAGGGTATTTTTTTTCTTACAATCGAGGCTAATTTGACACTCTTTTGCCACATGTATACATGAGTTTGCTTTTTTGTTTTTCAAAGATTTTTATAAACAAATATGGTTGAGATTAATGCACCTGCTTACTGCAGCTTTGGGTCTGCAAAAGGATATGTCGATGTTCTTTTAAGGTATTACATAGCTTATCAAGGTTTTGTCTTGCCCTGCTATATTTAGGATTGATACTAAGAGATTTTTTAAATTCCATAATTGCTTGGTCATACTTTTCCATACTGGCAAACACGACACCTAAATCGTTATGGGTGTACTCACTTTCTTTATTTTGTTTTATGGTACGGATTAACTCGGGCTTGAAATCTCTCCATTTACTTATATTGTAGTGGTAGACATATCCATAAAAAAATAATAAAGCACAAAAAGAGATAACACCTACAGTTTTGAAGTACTGGAGAATAGCATTCCTTGGTTTTGCTTGCATACCATATGCCGCCCATGCTCCAATGGATAGGCTTAGGCCATATGTTCCAATAAACATATACCTGCTCCACAATACTTGCGTAAAAAAAATGCTGGATGATTGGACTGAAATTGCAAACGCAGGTATATAGCTGATAAAAAACCAGAGAATACCAAACGCGGTTAAAGATCGTTTGGTAAATCTATACCAGGATAGGCTTGCCATTGTTATGAGAATTACCAAAGATGCATAGAAATATCCATTAAACGTATTAATGGCAGCAACTGCTGGTTCTTTTACCTTACTCATCAGGAGAAATCCAAACGTATTTGATGCATTCGCTTCCACGTGCGGAAGAGGAAAAATCGAAAGAATAAAAAAAGTAATCATGTTTTTGATTGCTAACCCTGTTTTAACCGGAAGATTGTCAAGGATTGTGCCCCGGGTATTTACATGAAAAAGGATAAATCGAACAAAAATGTACAGCACAACAGGGATGAAATACGGAGCGGCAATATGCCAAGGCATTTTTTGTTTTTTATAATATGCGTATAAGAGGATAAGCAACGGAAGGATTAACGTAATTTCATACGTAAAACCAGCAATCAGAGCGCTTAGAAGAGAAACATAAAAGTATCGTTTGTTTTTGCATTTTGAATGCAAAAAGAGTTGAAACAAATAAAAGGCAAGGAAAAAGAAAACTACCCCAGCAGTATCAAAAGCCGCGGTAAGATTGGCAGTGTTATCAATATGAATCGGCAAGAGAGCAAACGTTAACGTAGTGAAGAAAACGACCAAATGATTCTTTGATAGCTGTTTGGTTATAAGGTATACCAGATAGATGCATAAAAAGTAAATTGCTAATTCCAAGAGGTGATAGAAGAATAAATGAAAGCCAAACAAGTGGTACCCAACTATATACAAAATTCCTCGTATTGGTCGGTAAACTCCCGCGTGCCCATCTGGTGTAGCGCCCAGCAGCATATCAGGAACATAGGTAAAGCTCCGAATTGCTTTCCAGTTTATCAAAAAGTCAATGTCATCGTATAAGAGCGGTACGCTAAAAATATTGCTACAGACAATAAACGTCAGCGCAAATATGATGGAAAGTGAGATTATGTCTTTTGTAAAATACCGTAGAATATTTTTTTTATTCAGAATACCTTTGCCCATCTGTCTGTTTTACTATACCGCTCCGCTTTGAAATTGCAAGGAATCAAGGCAATGTTCAAAGCTTTGGGTATTATACATTATTGGTAAACCTGAGTATAAGGAGTATATAAAAAGTATTTCTTATAAACAAGTGTGACTGAGTTGTGCCGTTGAAAGAAAAGAGACAGTCCGTGTTTCACGCAGTGACCCGAGATATCGTTTTAAAGTACAGAGTTGAGGATCAAGTGCCAGAATCTGCTTGAGTGCCTCTTGTGTTTTGTCTTTCCGTCCGACTTTTTCAAAAAAGAACAGATAACGGATTAATTCGCCTTGATTTTTGATGGTGTCAAGTCGAATGTTTTTTGGGGTAAGCGTATATTTTTTTATCAAGTGACTGTTCTGATTATTTTTCCGGACCAGAATGAATGCATATGAATCCAAATAGATAAGAGAATAGTTCGGATGTTGTAGGAGATGCTTCAGGAGTGGATTCGGCCAGTAAGTTTGATCCCAATGAGAGAGAATAATTGTATTGAATTTATATTTTTTTTGTTCTTGCTCAAAAATGGCTGGATTCGTTTGCATCGGAAGATAAATATTTTGAAAAAATGCTTTTGGATAGGCTTCAGGCCGGTTATCCATATACACAAGCAGAGGATAAATTCGATATGCAAGATATCCGCCCATGTCAAGAGTATTAAAAATAGGGCCTGATACTTTGTTCTGTATAAAGAAATCAGCCGCTCTTTTTCCCCAGTCTTCACCACCAAAGCCAAATGATTTTACCAAAACACTTTGTGAAGCTACTACAAACAACATAAGCATTTCAATTACTAAAATATAATTCACCAATATGTTGAGATGAGATTTTAAAAAGAACTTTTTTATGAGCTGCCGCGGATGTTTGATGAGATAATCGAGGCTAGATACAAATGGAAGGTAGGTAGTAAACACAAATAAAAGGATATTCCTATAGACCAAAAAACCGGCAATAGAAAATGTAATTGCTAATAACCAGTCAATTGGCCGCGTATTTTTTCTTGTTCCTCGCAATACTAAAAAAAGAAGGAATACTGTTATTACGAAGAATATAATGCTTAAATCGTTAAAAATGGTAAGCAGTTTTAAAATGCTTTGATTTTCAACAATTGGAAAACCGTAGCTATGAAATACAGTGAGCGGGAAAATTGCGCCTTGTAATCCATTCGGATTTGCTAACGTAGCAAGGATCGTTCCAACAAGTGTTGCTCCATATATCTTTCCCGATTGTGAAAATCTAAATCTATCTTGAATAAGCCTTTCAAGTAAAAAAAGAAATACAATGAGCGGCCCTATAATAAAGTAGATGTGCATATTTACCCACAGCATTTCAAGAGGAATTAGTACTAAGATTATTTTAGAAGGGTTTTTACGGGTAGTGTACAGAAGCGTTACAAAAATAGCCAGAAATACCATGCTGAAGATTTCAGGACGAAGATCTGATCGATGAATAAGAATAATAAGATAGAACAATGAACTCACCATAATAGAAATAGGGGAATATCGTTTTGCAGAGAAAAGGACCGGAATCAGGCATGCAATACCTGCGGCTACTGCGCAAAAGATTTGCAAAAGATTGAATCCACCATATCGGACTAATAGAGAAAATAGCACTTCTGATAACCAGTGAGAATTCACAAAGGGGGCAGTCTTATAAGCATATGAGAGGAGATTGATTTTCGGAACAGAGTGGGTTTCAAGGATGATTTGTCCTAATAATAAATGTCTTCCTAAATCGAGATTGTTAAGAATGGGGCGGAAAAAACTCACTAGGAAAAGAATCCCCAACATGCCAGCGCATAAAGCAATGAGTATTTTTCGCATTACAGTATTATATCGTAACACGGAATAAGGGAATGGGACAGGTTAGATACATGGTATACTTTTTCTGCTTCCTATAGCGATTCATGCTGACACTAATGCTTTCCAGTCTAAGAATTTATTTCATCAAGCGCGTAAAAATTATCGGTATTCTTTTCCTGGGTATGCTGCTTGGTTGTTTAATGCTTGCTACGTTTATCTTAATTATTTCAACCGGATTTCGCAGGTTTATTGTGCAGAAAGATTTCCGTGCATATTATACGGCTGGCAAGATACTGGTTAGTTCTGAGCGAAAAAAATTATACAATTTACGCACTCAATTCATATACCAAAAAAAAATAATGCCTGAGGTAAGTGATATGAAGTATCTCGCGCCGTTTCGCAACCCGCCGTTTGTCGCGCTTCCGTTTGCCGTTCTCTCCCTGTTGTCACTAGAGTGGGCATATACGCTTATGTTTATTGGCAATTTGATCTTGTTCTATCTCGTATGGCGCTTGAGTGTAACAATACTTGCCTTAAAAGATCGACTCCTTAAGGTAATTCTTTTTTTAGCGCTCATGAGTTATTTCCCGGTGTGGTATACCTTAGTTTTAGGTCAAGTCTCCTTAGCACTTGTCGTTGGGATGCTTGCTGCCTGGAAAGCCTTACAAGAGAAACGAGAACTCCAAGCAGGGATGTGGCTCTCTTTGTTACTTATTAAACCTCAATATATAATAGTTCCTCTTTTATTGTTTGCGTGGAAAAAGCAATTCCGAGTTCTTACCGGAATTTTTTTGGGAGCGATAAGTTTTGGTATTCTTTCCTATTTGTTAGTCGGGTATCAAGGGCTTATGGACTATAGCCGGTTCCTCACCAATACACTTCAATGGACTGAATCATTTGCCGTAAATGCGGTATCTATGCAGACATGGCGCGGATTTGTAGAACTCTTGGTGGGAACCCAGAATACTCCATTTACTACGATTCTGTGGCTACTCGGGGATATTCTTATCCTGGTAATACTTTTTTCTGTGTGGAAAGGAAAGTTCAGCACAAACCCACAGAGATTTAACATGCAGTGGGCTTCTTTGGTAGTTGTGTTGCTTCTGATAAGTCCTTATGCAAATCCTCAAGATACCAGTTTGTTACTGGTGCCTGCTGTGTTTTGTATTAAGGAATTCGGCAAGAAAAAAAAGTTCAAAACTTTATTGATAGGGATACTGAGCATAGGTTCTCTGCTTGGATTTTTGAGTACGCCTCTTGCGGTGGCTACCCGAGTACAAATTACTGTATTATTCATGCTTGGGTTCATACTCATGCTTTGGTATCTTAATAAAAAGTTGTATACCGCTCCGCTTTGAAATTGCAAGGAATCAAGGCACTGTTGAAAGCTCCGGGTATTATACATTATTGGTAAACCTGAGTATAAGGAGTATATCAATAGAGAGTGTATTATCCAAGAAGCGGTACTTTGAAGAATGCGCCGAGAACCTGAAGTATCACAAATGAGAAAAATGAAACGAGCAGCCCAATGATGCTAAAAACAACGCGTTTTTTTGCAGCTTCGAGTTTGTCTTTGTCTCCCTGAGAAGTGCTCCATTGTATTCCACCCCAGATTAAAAAAAACAATGCTAGCAAAACTGCAGCCACGAGGAATGCGTTTATTCCTGCCTTAAGAATAGCCTTTCCAGAAGTGCTCATGCCTCCTGTTGGGATATTCCCTGGCGCATCAATTGGCCCATAACCAGGGACTGAAAGACTCAAATACTTCATATGTTCTATACTAGAGTACTTTTTTTGTGTCGTCAACCATCTAGCTTGTTGTGTTACGTGGAGGAACGCTTTACGGTGCTTTCAAAATAGGGACTCCAAAGGAAGTTCCAATTGATCTCACGATAAAGAATGACAGCAGTGCAATAACTAATCCAAAGAGCGCAAAGAGGAGTTTTCTTCTCGCAGCGGCAAACTTTTTAGGATCGCCTTCAGAGCGAATCCAATCAATTGCGCCCAAGATAAAGTAAAGGAGTGAGAGCAATGTAGCAATAATCAGCAATATAACGATGAGCCACGGAATCAGGCGCAACCGATTGGAAATTCTTCCACTGGGAGCGCCAGTACCACTGAGAAAATCATCTGAAATAGTTCCCGGCGTGGGAGGAAGATCATGAACTGTTGGTTTGGGGGTACTCGTGGGAGTACTACTTGGAATAGGAGACTGAGTAGTATTAGTTCCAGGTGAGCCGCATACTCCTATCACCCAAATTTCTCCTGCTTGCATAAGCCTCAGCATGTCTAGTCTTTGTTCTGCAGTTGGAATATGGAGCCCGATAGAATCACCGCTTCTCCCAAATGCCCATGGTGGAGCATCTACACGCATATAGTAATCTGTTGCCGGACCAATATAGGAGGTTTTAGGTCTAAGCAGGTTATACCTTATTTCCCCATTTTTCAGCTTATCACCCCATCCGCGTCGATTCTCATCAGGGATATCAGTTCCCATCTGGTCAGTTGTATCAGATCTACAGTAGTAAATTGCATAGTCTCCGCAGGAATTAATTTGCGGCCCAAGCAACCATCGGATAGCATTGGCATCAGTTGGACACAGATCAGTTTCAGCTGCTATTGTGGCAGCATGCTGTCGAATTTCTTGGGGTTGTTGGAGATTTACAATCGTAAGCGGTACAGCCAGTACGAGAAGCAGTAAGGTTAAAATTCCCATTGTGCGGGAATGAGATGGATTGGTAAAAAAGTCCATTCGCATAGTATTATTTTCTATTTCATAAGTCTCGTTCCGGTAAATTGGGGAAGTTTCAAAATATCAAGGCCAATAAATTGTAAAATAATAAGCGATAAAATAATAAACAGCAACCCAACAATTGCCGCAGTAATAATTTCCCGGGCGTGTTGGATGCGTTCCGGATTTCCGCGCGATGTCATAAAAACGTATCCAGAATAAATGATTAATGCAATTGCAAGGCCTCCAGACAGGCTGAGAATAACCCGAAAGATTGATCGTACAAATGTTTCTGGCTCGGTTTCAATAGGACCAATCGCTGTTTGTACTTTCGTGCATTTTACAATCAATTTTGGATCAGATGTTGTCTCATTCTTCTCAAGGATGCCGTTTTTATTTGCATCATAGAGTCCTTCTATGCAGGGGGCTGGGGGAGGAGGGCCGGCGGAAGGAGCTGGGGCGCTGAGAGGGCCAGCAGAAGGTGCCAAGGCTGGTGGTAATGCATTCGGGTCGCCGATTGGTCGACATACACAATTAGGAGCAAAAGGATTTCCTGCTATTGCCGGTGTATAACCTGAAGTACATTTATTATCTTGGGGAAGTACTTCTAACGGTGGTCCTAGACTCCATCTACACGTTCCTGTATCGGGAGGCGGTGTGTTAACCCGTCGACCACAAGTTCCGCTATTCTCATTTAAAATTGACCGATTACATACATAGTTCATGCAGTTTGCTCCAGTTATACAGGTATTAGCACCATCAGGATTGCAAGCCAGACCTTCTGTACTACAAGATCCGCCTGATGGTTGACATGAATATGCTCCAGTTGAAGGGTCTTGGACACATGTCAACGCCGGATCATTACAGGTAGGATTACTGACATCACAGGGTTCGCCAACAGCGAATACCTGATTGGTGACTACCTGTGGAATGAGAGAAAAAAAGAAAGCAGAAACAACAAGTAAAAAACTGAAGATAAATTTATTTCTCATACTTTCATCGTAGAACAAAAGTCAATAGAAATGCAAGAGGAGAGACGAGACGATAGATGGTTGAAGGTAGAAGGTAGATTTTTGAGGATAGAAGATGGAAGATAGTATTTTGATAATTGAAGATTGAAGATAGAAATTTTACAATAAGCGTGTGATTAAGAGTTTCAAAGATCTTGTAGTTTACAGAGAAGCATATGATTTAACCATTATTGTGAATAAAAATGTAAATACATTACCACTCAAAATTAGTACGTCATCCTGGTAAATGAGGAACGAGCGCATCCAGGATCTAAAAAGTGTCATCTCGAAGCCTTGCAATGGCTGAGAGATCCCAAAGTCAATCTGTGAATGAAGGGGATTTCTCGTCGTTCCTCCTCGAAATGACAAGAAAAGATTCTGCACCTCGTCAAACGCGGCTGAGGCAAGCCAGAATGACGAGGTCACTCTATCTCTTCTTTTTTCAATATTCAATCTTCAAAATTTCCATCTTCCATCTTCCACCTTCAACCATATATCGTCTACAACTTATGCTGTAAACCGAAATCCTCTTCCCTTGATGGTCTGGAGATGTTTGGGGTTATTGGGGTCGTCTTCAATTTTTCGTCTCACCCGAAATATTAATTGGTCTAATGCTTGGTCAGTTACTCCCGCAGTTGATTTTGCATCGTGCCAGACAGCTTGGATCACTTCTTCCCGTTCTAAAATGCGGTCGGGGTTTTGGAGACAAAAGCGAAGCAAGCGAAATTCAGCAGATGTAAGGCTTTCCGAAAGCAACAAGTCACCTTTTTTAATGTCTTGCGTATTGGAATCAATCGTAATCGTGTCGGGTTGTTTGGCAGTTTGTTGTGCTTCCTGTTTAATATACGCATCGAGTAACGGTATAGTAAGTGCCCCATTATCTATTAAATGGACTTGAGTTAGATACGGAGGGGGAGGAGTAGTCCGGTCAGAAATGAGATAGGTTTGTTCGAATGGAGAAAGTGAATTCCAAATTTCTGACAATGTTTTCCCAACTCGTTTGTGTGAGAGGAGTAAGGTAGTGAGATTTTTTGAAGATTCTAAATCTTGGCTGGTAAGGAGTACTTCGATTGCAACACGGATGAGTTTTCCATGGCCTGAGGTAAGGTGCGTAATATCCTTTTTGAGTTCTGGGGAAGCTTGGTGTTCAACAATTTTTTCAATGTATGAGATTCGAAAATTATTTGACAATTTATCGTACAAAGATAGTGTTACTACATGATCGGCGATAAATTCATAAAAGTCTGCAAAAAGCGCTGGTTCAAGCACATCCTCTAATTGTCTATCAGTTGAGAAAACTACAGAAAACCGGTATTTTGCCCGGTTACGCAGGATGCGCAAATTAGCAAAAAAATCAGTAGTTACCGCAGAAATATAGTCTTCAAACCGATCAAATAAAAAGACAATGGTAAGCTCTTTTTCTATAGCCAGTAAATCAATAGTACGTTTGAGCCCTTGAAAGAGGACAAGTTCATCATTGTAACTGAGGCTCTCTTTAAATATTTCTTGGGCTTTTCGGAATTCTTCGTCCATTTGCCGTTCCCGAAGTGAATCAACAAGATTTAAAAATAAAAATTTGGTAGCCTCAAACAATGGTTTTTTGCGAATTTCTGAAAAACTTACCAAGACAAAATGAAACCATTTGGTATTTTCTCCCAAATGTTTTACCCTCACTGCTTTGTTATACGAAAGCAGCCGCAAGAGATTCGACCGTCCAACGCCGGGGAACGAAATCAATTGGCACGAATCGCCTTTTTTAATAAAGCTTAAGATTTGCTCGATTTCCTTCTCGCGAGAGTTGGCTGGGAAGAGAGATTCAAAATGGGTTGGTTCCATAGTATTTAATTAAAAGTTCAAAGTTAAAAATGCAAAATTACAGTTCAAAATTTAAAGTTTATTCTTCCCCTTCAGAGTTGAAATACTTGATCGGAGTATCTTTGTCAGTTCATTTACTTCCTGCTTTAAATCATTAATTTTTTCTTAAAATCGTCATTACTACTCACAATTTTTAACTTCCAACTGTAATTTTGAACTTTGCACTTTGAATTTTTAACTTACATTGTAATCATACTGTAATTTATCTGTAATCTCAATATCAAGCTCTTCACCCAGCCTCGATTTATACTCTGCTCATGAAAGAGCAGTTTCCGTATACCATAGATGATACCGTAACACGGCTCGGCGAATTGACAAACTTCTCGCAGCCACCTAGACTGGAAAGAGGAGAAGAAAATCGTATGGATGTTGTCGAAGCAAAGGTTTTTGCTGGAAATTCCACGCCAGAAAAAGAAAAACCAATAGACTTACCATCTCAAATTGTTACTATTGAACAACTCGAAAACCTCGAAAAGATGTTCCAAAAGCTTCAGGGTATTTCTGAAAAGGACTATTTAAAAGGCGATAAAGAAGCCCTTGAAAAACTAGAGAAGGAAATTAAAGCGATTGAACAGTTAAGTTACTTAATCGAAAAGACCACGCAGTTCGATAAAAAAAAGAAAAGCAAATTCACCACTATACTTGCGTTTTTAAAAAAGTTTTTTATCCGGGTATTTTTGAATAACGATGGAAAGCTCGAGCAATTAAAAGACCAAGCAGAAAAAACAAAAAAAGAGATTTTAAGAAACGAAGCATTCACTACCTCTAAGAAATCAGAGCAAGATGTTATAGCCATTCCTAAAAAAGGGCAAGAAGGAGTAAAGATACAAATGCCCCAAGACCCCAGCTTGAAAAAGGATAGAGAACCAGAAGATGAAGAAAACGGACTTGAGAAGTTTGATATTACTCCAGGTGAATCATCAGCTGATCCTGATGTATTTCAACGGTTAATGCAGGAAGCCCCTCAACGCCAAAGAGGAAATAGAAATAAAGAGCGGCCCAGTAAAAACCCCTACGAGTATAGCAACGATTTTCACGAGGCTTACGAAGAGTTACGGGAACGGACTCACCGAGATGATTTTACGATTAATGAAGTACGTGAACACATGCGTAATAAAGAGCGGGAAGGGCCGTATTCATATGGAAGAATAACTATCCAAAATGCCGATGACTTTGCCAGTGAAATTATCCAATGGCAAGGAAACCGGCAAAAATGGGAACACGATTATTCGATGTTGAATGGAGACGGCACGATTAACCGAGCAAATTTTCTCCGCTGGATCCGCGATAGAATTCAACTCTTAGTCAATGAAAGACCTGACGAACTGATTGATTTTTCCCAAAACGTTGCTTTATGGCGAGAAGGAAATGCTATCAGCCTTACCCAAATGATTCGCCAGCGAGACTTATACTTTAAAAGTATTGTGCCAATACAACGGAAGTTAAATGAGCAAGGTGAAGTTGATGAAAAAAATGGGGAACTGCAATATGTTCGAATAAAACGCGATCCACAAGGCAGGCCACTTGATAGCTCAGAAAGAATTATTAATATATTTAGCGATAAAAATAAAATTGTATATGAAAAAGTTCCATTAGTGGGAGAAGGAGAAAACAAAAGACCAGACTTTACACAGATTGAATTTGAAGAAAAAATCCTCGACGATTTAGCAGATGCGACAATCCGTGAAAGCTGGTTGCCAGGAGCTTCCCGGAATAAAAACATTGACTATACCCAAGTAATGGGAAGCGACAATGAACTTCCTAAAAAGATAGTGCAGCTGTACTTAAACAATGAATTTTCAAAAACAGTATGGGATGGCAAAAGCGCTTTGTACTGGTTAATGACGTTACCGGGAGACCTGGACCCCAATAACCCCGATGACGTCAAAGTTGGAGCAGCCATGACTTGGTTGTACATGTGTTATTCCAGAATTTCTGATTTTGACACATTGCAGGATTATCTTGGAGAAAAAGCACCGTTGTTCAGAAAAGATCGTTTCATGAAAATGAGAAGTGATATTGCAAAGGAGGGGTTTAAATTAAATGACAATAGTACTGAACAACAAATTGATGATGCTCGCGAGCAGGTAGTAAAGCAAAGTTTGGTTGATAAAATCTTTGATGAAGAAGGAAATATTAAGGATAAGGAAGCGTTTATTGATTTCATCAATATATACAACCATCCGCAAAAAGACGCAGCGCATATTTTATTAACCCGCCGGTTATTAAAAGAATCACTCGTTAAACAACTTGAATTCTATGTTCCAAAAAAAGATGAATTTACTGGACACCAAATTTTAGAAGATACTCAAGGAAACCTAGTAGAAAGTATGTTTGATAAGCAAGGAAATAAAATTCCTGGGGTAAAACCGCGATATGTGAGAAATATAGAATACGAGATAGAGACAGATGCTAATGGCAATCCGCTCAAGGATAAGTTTGGTGACCCGCAGTATAGAAAAGATAAATCAGGAGAAAAAATACCCAAGTTAGTAAATGGACAGCCTGTTTATGCGGTAGATGAAGAAGATGGAGGCCCCAGTTACAAAATTGACTGGGATAACCTTGATTACTCTGACTTTGTAGCGTACACAATGCCTCGTTGGACCATGACGGCAGGATACAACGATGTAACAGCTCGCGCGCATGACGCAGCAACAAAGTTCGAATTATTGGATGTATATCGCTCCAAGTTGTGGTCAGAAAGACGGGGTGGAGCAGCAGGAATTCCTTACACCAGAAGCATGATCAAAGGAACTGGAACTGACTTCATGACTGGTACTCGAGTAGAGGTGCGGGATTATGATGCTATTAAGGAAGATGACACTGGTGAGGATCGATTTGAGCGGCCATGGGATATTTTAGAGAAAGCGCGTACTGCAGGTAAGGACATGACTGAATTTAGGAAACAAATGGGCGGCTTGGTCTTCCCCGAAAACACCATGCGCTACTATTCATTTGACCATATTAACCGGGCATTTGAGGTATTCCAACAGATTATTAACGCGGAAGAACTAAAGCTTGAGAAATTTACCCATTATGACCCATTCAAAGGCGTCACTTTTGACCGGGCACAATTTGGCGAAACGATCTCAGAGAAACTGATTAAGCCCATGCGCTATATGTTTCAAACCTATGGCCAATTAGACTTTAGTAAAAAAGTACGAAGACAGGTAAATATATGGAATCCGGATAAAAAAGACCCAGAGACAGGGAAAAAGGGCACCTATGTCCGAGAATATTTGGATATTCCATTGGCACTATCATTCTTTGGTTTTGAATTATTAGATAATAAGGAGTTCTGGAAAAAAGATTATGAAAGAGATGAGCTCAGTCGTAGGAGATTCTATGACCGAGATACCAGACAGCTCGTTGCATTGGAATCTCGGGATGATCGAGGAGAGCTCATTTATCTCGACCCAACTAACATAAACCATCAGATTGAGAAAAAAAGTAGTTGGATAGCAAATATCACTGGTTACCATGAACACGACATTGATTATGATTATTTAAATACCGAACAAGGAAAAATGCGGTTATGGAAACGGCTTGCCATGGGCCGTATTGCAGCAGAGCTGTATGCCCATCGGGATTTACACAGTACAGACCCACGCTATGACTTTCGGTACTATGAAACAGTCATTCGAGCGCTTGAACAAATTCCCGCGCACTATTTTGGAGATGAATTTGATCTACAAACCAATAAAGTTACCGGTGGATTCTTTACTGAAGAGGATATTGAATGGATTCGAGAAAAGTCAGATACCAAGTCAGGAAAATTATTCATTGCTGCGTTATTAGGCGCAATACTCTCAGGGGGATTTAAAGGAAGCAGAAGTGCGATGAGTCTTTTCCTCAGAGCAGCATTCTTTGTAGAGGTTGAAAAGTAGGAGCCCACAGGATAGTTCAAAGTTCAAAGTGAAAAATTCAAAGTTATCCCACAAGCGTACTATCCACTTCGTGGGGTCGCTTTTTCAAAGCGTCGCACTTCAAAGTTCAAAATTTTATAAATAAGTACCTTCACTTTTAACTTTTCACTTTGAACTATCCTATTCTCTCGCCTCGCTCCAGAGTGACATGACTTTTCAATTTAACACAATACTAAGGTTGTTGCGGCGTTGTTGGTGGAGGTTGGCCTTCTCCTGAGGGTTGTCCTCTACGGCGTTGGCGTTCTGCGTCCTCTTCTTGTCGCCATCTCCCAAATGTAGTTGCATCTTGACGGGCTCTATTGTATGAACTCCATCTGCTAAAACGTCCGCCGAAGCGTTTGGTAAGTGGTGACCATACTTTATCGTGGAAATAGAATGAGGCTGGAGCACTGGGATTACCATATTGATCGGTCTTAAACGCTTGTCCAACCGCTCCACCAACAACGCCCCCAACAACCGATGAACCAAGTCCAAGCGATGCAGCAAGTGGTGCGAAGGGTAGTGATTGGGCGCCTAACATACTTTTGAGGAGTCCAAGTACTCGAGGGGTGTAAAGAATAAAGCCAAGTCCAATTAATGGGCCAAAGATCTGCGGATCTCCTGGGTTGCCAATTAAAGGAGGGACAAAATAATACGGCGCACCGGTTGCGAATGCTTCCATGAATGTTTTTGCTAATAAAAACATACCAATTACAGCTGGAAAAGCCAATAAATTTGCTGACAAATCTCGTATCCAGCCCCCAAAGCTATATTTGCTGCCTGGAATAGCGCCAGCAATAATCCAAAACGGCGCAAGTACCACATCAAGCATAATACTTATAAACGCAAACAGCAGTTGAAACCACACCCGGAACATAACGAATAACAAAGCGATAATAATAACTAAATACGCAAGGATTGAGACAATCCAACTTAATAAGTTTCCTATAATAAAACTAAATCCTGCTCCCAGATTTGGTGGTCCATTACGGACTAGATTCATAATTGGAGTAAGAATTGGACCTACTTGCGGATTCAAACTTATTATCCAACACGTTAAGTCTCCAGCTGGACATTGGCCCAATTGAGTGCCTGCTGCTCCAGGCCAAAACGTATCTCCCAATCGTGGAGCAAATAGATTACTAATAATTGCTTGCATACTGCCTGCAGCTTTTACCGCAATGAAGCTAATTCCTGATCCTTCACTACGGGTTTGATTTCTTAAATTGAGGTCTTTAAATAACTCATTCACAAATCCAAGCGGGGGAGTATGGATGTTATCAGTTACCCGTCCAATATCGATTGCTTGCCGTTGCGTTTGTGAGGAGAAATCTGGAACTGTTGCTGCGCTTGAAAGAACGTTTACAGTCAAATAGGTTCCCACCCACATCATATCAACCATAAATCCGGCAATTGCATACGAAAAAGTGACGAGTAAAATCCCGATAATTATTTTAGGGATTGAGTTTTCAATACTCATCACGGTACGGGGATCGATTTTAACCCGCAGCATAATGGCAAGGCCCACAATTATAAAAACAAGCACAAATAATAAGTACACAATATCTCGAAAAGACGTCCACAAGCGAAGCATAGGAGAAAGACCACAGAATCCAGTTCCTTCTGCAGTACAGGGAGCTTGGGCGTATGCTGGTTTTGTAATACCAAAATTACTCGCAAGATAACGGGTGTAATCATCAGTATGAACAGGAGAGGTATAGAGCGAGGCGATCATATTACCGGTTGCGCCAACTAAGCCACCATTTTGTTGCATAAAACCAATTTTTTTGGTTTGCATATCAATACCTAAGCAAGGTTGAGAAGGATTAATGGGGTCTACTCCAGAGAGTTGGCATACCAAGCCAGCAAGGACTTCAATCATAACGGTTTGTGTCCACGTATGAAGGTTTTTAGGGACATCAGGATTTATTTCTGGTTGAGCATATGGGTTAGGCGCTGTTTGAGGAACAGGCGTAGTTATTTGCGCAAACGCCGCACGGTTAAATGTGAGGAAAAAAAAGACACTCAGAAAAAAGATAAAAATAATGCGGACAGAAATTTTCATGAGCATACTACACAAGATAGCAAGATATAGTGTGTATGATTTTTTGCAAGATGTCAAGCATGGTACTTGTGAGCGTTACCTAAAAGATAAAAGTGGACAGGTTTGATGATATTAAACGGTATGCGATTACTAATATCGCGTGGATTTATAGTTATGTTGTAGAGTATGCGGAGGGAGGGGGATTCGAACCCCCGGTCACCTTGCGGCAACACACGCTTTCCAAGCGTGCGCACTAGACCACTATGCGATCCCTCCACGACTAACTTTGAACAACGAACTAAAACTCAGAACAGACATTTTTATTTATAAATTTTCCGTATTGTTCTCAGTTCTAGGTTCACAGTTCTGAGTGTTGCGAATGAATGAGCAATCTTGCTTCTTGCCACACCATTTTATCAGATTTATACGTTAATCGTTCTTCAACTTGTTCCATGGGGAGCCATTCGACTTGTTCCATTTCAAAATCATGGTGGTTCGTGTCACCTGAAACATATTCCATGGTAAAGTAGTAAACAGTTTTTTTTATTTTCTCTCCTTTAAATTGATACCAGAAGGTTACTGGCTTTAAGGGAGCAACAATTTTTCCTTTAATTCCTGTTTCTTCTTCTACTTCCCGTATTGCTGTATCTTCTTTTTGTTCACCTTTTACCGTATCTCCAATAAGCCCCTTTGGAAATACCCAACCGTGGTGTTGGGAATGCTGGGCAACAAGAATCAATAGAGAATTCTTCCCTAAGCTTGTCGAAGGGCCTGGTTTATAAACCACGCCACCTGCTGAGAATTCAAATTTCATACTTAAAATGTTTTTCGTCATTCTGGCTTGCCTCAGCCGCGTTTGACGAGGTCCAGAATCTTCTTGTTTGGTCTTTTCGAAAGGATTCTGGATGCGCTCATACTTCGCCAAGTACCGTCTGGCACCTGGCTTCGCTTACCAGAATGACGTTTTGTGTAACCTTAAAATCTCCCTGATAGGTTCTTGTAAGGTAAATATCAAGCGTTGTGCCTTATACTTCAGGCATAATTATACCGTAATCAAGCTCAATTCGCTAGAGCGGAAGCATAGAAAGGAGGAGGAATATGAACAAAGAAAATACAGAACAAGCAGCTCAAAAAGTAGAAGTTGCCGTATCAAATACTCAACAGGAAGCGCAACAAGAAGCAGTTCAGCGAGAACAAATAGAAGCGCAAGTAAAAGAAGCAGAAGCAACTGCAGAGGCACGAAAAGAAACAAAAGAAAAAGCGCAAGAAGGAAAGCAGAGAGTCCAAGAACTAACAGGAGAGTGATTATTATGACAACACTTATTCAACCATATACTTTAGAACAATTAGTCCAAGACATTAAACGAGATTTAATGATTGAAGTAATTGTAGATTTAAAAAATACGAAGTTGAGTATTGACCAAGCTCGAGAACTAGCCAGGGATTTCTTAAACATTTTACCTCCCATAAATAAAGAAGAGTTGTTGAAAAAACTCGGCGAGTTAGGAAAAGTATACAAAGAGGTTCGGGCAGTGTTCATTAAATACGCGCGATTATATGATGATGAAAAACGATGGTATTCACTCGAACAAGCCCATACTTATTTACAAGAAGGGAATGTTTATCTCGCGTTACGCGCAGTGAAAGGAGGTGTGCTCTATGGCTGAAGGAACAGAATTTTCAGGAATGGCAGGAGGAGTAAGTACAGCAACAGCCAGTTCACCCAGTGGAAGAACTGCTGTTAGTGAATCTCAACAAGAAGGAGAAATAGCAACTCGACCATTACGTCGAAGTTCGAAAGAAACATCAGTTCAAAACAGGAATGCTGATGGTGATCCTGGCGATCGGTTGATCGCGGTTATTCAAGAACGCGGAACATCTGGCGACGGGCTCCAATTTCTCGCGTCACAAGAACCATTCTATGATGGCCGTTCTGATGATAATGTGTTACCAGGTAAAGAGCCGATATCACCAAAAGACAGGGGAGAGATGCACATTGCTACTTCGGTTCAAAAAGACCCGCTTTTTCAACAAGAATTAGAAAAAGCAGAAAAACGGGCGCAAGAGAATGGAGTTGTTGATCCAAAACAAGTAAAGCAAGAAGCATTTGAGCGATATCAACATATACTTGCCCGCCAACAAGAAGAACAAGCTAAAGATAGAGATACGATTGAAGAAACTCAGCAAACAATTGAAAAATTCCAGAAGAACGGGGGAGTTGAATCAGTTGAGGATTTGCGTCAACAACTTGAGAAAACCAAAGCAGAATTAGCTCATGAAAAACAAAAAGTAGAACTCATGAAGACGCTTTTCTCAGCATTTACCCAACAGGTCGAAAAAGAGCCAGATGAGAAGAAAAAACAGCAAATAGTCCAGAATTTCATTAATATGTTATTAGCATTAATGACCGCAATTCTGATTGGTGATCCAGCGCCTGTTGAGGAACAAACGAAAAAATGAGGTGAGATTACTTGCCCGAGAGGACTCGAATCTATGGAAAGCATGAGCGTCCCTGGCGGGAATCGAACCCGCATCTCAGGATCCGGAATCCTGCAGTCTATCCGTTAGCCTACAGAGACAGGCGCGCAGCGCGCACTTTGAACCAAGAACTAAGAATTTAGGTTCATATAAGGTTTACAGTACTTAATTCGCTAGTTTTATCGATTGTATATCAAGGACAGCATAACTGCCAATATCCACACATTTTTGCGCGATACACTGTTCTTTTGCATACACAAAGTCGCCGTCAATTTTTACTTTTTTCCCAATATACGGTTTTAGGTCAATATCACTTTTTCCGATCATCACCATCATACCTCTATTAATTTCTTCTTTGCATTGCTGTTTTCCGTTTATATCTTCACAGATGGTAGATTTGTTTTTATCTGAAATTGAAACATAATTCATGAAATATAAGTTATCATTTTTGGTAACTATATAAGCTGCTTGAGGATCGTCAAATGGAAAAAATACCGGTGGTTGCTCAGTAATCATATCGTATGCAACCTAACTCACAAATCCTATTACAACAACGCTCAGCAAAAGATACCCAATAAGGAGAGGACGATTCAACTTTTTGTAATCAGTTACAACTTCTGCTACTAATCCTTTTGTCTTTAGTGTTTTGATGAACATATAAACTGATATAGCAAGAAAGAGGAGGGGTAGAACAACCAATAATAATATCACTAACGGAGAAAATCCCCATACTAGAGTAGTTACTCCTACAAAAAGAACAGGTAATGCAGCAGCAATAGCTAATACTTCTATAATTAAAATAATTGCTTTGGTGAATCTCTTGCTCATTTTCGTTTCAATTAAGCGGAGGAGGTGGGATTCGAACCCACGGTCACCTTACGGCGACAATCGCTTTCGAGGCGATCCCGTTATGACCACTTCGGTACTCCTCCAAAAATTCATTTAGTTTTTTATAGTGGCGATCATTATTTGGTTTAATTTCTTTAAAAAATCTTATAACTTCTTTTTCTTTTCTTAATAAAATTCAACAGCTTGAGTATTCTTCCTAGTTAATATGTAGTGCGTGCCCGGCGAGACTTGAACTCGCAACCTTTAGATCCGCAATCTAATGCTCTATCCAATTAAGCTACGGGCACAGGTCTTGTGCGCTAAACAAGACGATGGATGATAGAAGATAGATGGTGGTTATTTGAAAGTTGAAGATAGAAAGTAGAGAAAAAATCTATTTTCAATATGCTATCTTCAAAATACTATCTTCCATTTCCCATCGTCTATTTTAACTTATTGTATCTTCTGAAGCAAATTGCCTTACTTGGCGGGGTGGTGGTGTTTTTCAAGAGGGAAATTGCGTCGGAGCCAGTCGCCGGATTTTTCCGTAAATGTTTTTCGAATAACTTCTCGGTAAGGAAGAAAGAGAAGAAGAGCAGATTTTACTTCTTCTTTACTTAAACTACCAAGTGAAATAGTAAGTTCTCCTGGCAAGTATGAGTGAGTTCGTAAATGAAGCACATCCATGCCATCCCGGTGGGTAAAATAAAAATCATAGAGTTCTTGCCACAAGAAAAAATGATCTTCAACCGTAAATCCTTCAGTACTAATTCGATATTTGAAATCCCGAGGAGGAACAGTTGCTAAAGCAAATGAAACAAAAACGAGCGAAGCGACCACCAACATAAGCGGATATTGCGCAAACAGAAAGAGAATTACTTCAATCAGCAAGGCGATTAACAATACATTGAGAAAATATTCTCTTCCTCTTTTTCGAAACGGTCGTCCCGACGCTGTCCACGTAAGGAGTATTTCAACATCCTCATATGCTTCCTCAGTATGTTTGTGTTGTGTTTGAGTATGACCATGTTCTGCATGCGCTGGAATTTCTTTGGGAAGATCTGTTGGAAGCAATTTCTCATGAGCAGATGCTGGTTCGGGCAACAGTTTTTCTACTGGTTTTCCTTTTGGGTTAGACTTTTGAGCAACCATATATTGTTACTGTATAGCATTAAAATTCATTAGTCAATAGTATTGACACCATGTAAGAATTGTGTAACCATGAAGATAATGGATTTTCAGCAGGAACTTGAGCTCGTGGAAAAAGAACTCCTTGAGCTTATTATTGCGCGTTTGGAAGAAAATAAACTTGACGCAGAAACCGCCCAAAAACTAGCGGCAGATTTTTTGCAAACGCTTCCAATTGAAAATCATAAAGAATTACTCGCTAAATTAAAACAGTTAGGAGAAAAATATAGTGAAGTTCAAGAAGTATATGTAGATGAATTAAAAAAATCATCTGAACACAAACGGAATGCTACCTTATCACATATGAGAAACGCAATCCAACAAGGAGATATCCATTCAGCAATTAGCGCCGCGAAATCCCTGCACAAGGAGGAACATACCTAATGGCAGCAGGTGAAGCAGCAGTATCATTAGCGCCTTCGGTAGAAGCTCCAAAAGCAGTTCCAGTTGAAGGATCAAATACGACTACTCCTGATGTAACCGCAAGTAAGCATTGGGCAGCTTCTCTTCGGGCAAAGATAATGAATCCGTTAGGCGGCCTCAAGTCTGTTGCTTCTGGTCCTGGAATTCTTACAGAAGATACTCAACAAAATTCTTCCGGATATTGGCAACGAGTCCGAGATACTTCTGAACCTGCTGGAAAACGAGTTGAAATGGATACTGATGGAAAATACACAACCAATGCGGTGAATGATTTAGGTATTGCCATAGAAAATCCACTGCCTTCACGATCAGAATTTCAACAAGCAATTCATGATGCAGGAAACCCTGTAGCAAGCAGAACTGAGTTAGACGAACAAGGAAATGCGAAGACCGTTCAAGTAAATGCACTTGGAGTAGAAGCAGCTCCGCGGGTAGATACACGCCTGACGCAAGAAACACAAACAGCCGTTCAACCTGCTCCAGAATTTCCTATAAATCCTCCTCAAGCGGGCGCAGAGGGACCACCAAATGAAGGGGCTACACCGAATGGAGCTTCATCAACAAGAGAAGATCAACCAGGAGCAGATGATGCTTCAGAGAGGCTAGACGCGGCGACCCCTGCTGATTCTGGTGATGGGGCAAAACCTGTAGAAACCCAACCATCTGATAATGGGGAGCAAGCTTATACGCGGCTTTCAAATCTCATAGGACCACTTGAGCCTGGGATGACTATTGATAATGTGGTGCAAAGAATAAATGATCGCCGAGAACAAAACAATCAAAATCGATACAATCCGACAGATCAGGACAAATTAGATTTTGATGCGGCGATTCGGGTAGCAAACGCTCGGGCTGAAGCGCAACAAGCAGCTCAGCCACGTCCACAAGAAGTACCAATTCCTCCAGTACTAGAACCTGCGCGAGGAGATGCGCCTGGCGCGTCCCCCGGAAGAGAACAGGAAGTTCCTGTAACCGGTAATGAGCAAACAGGTAATCAACAGGATGCAGGTGGAGGAGAAGCAGATAGGTCAATTGTAGAACAAACAGAAGACTACTTAAGAGAACAACGGTTAGCAGCAGAGCAAAGGCAGGACAATAAAGATAAGTCTGAGTCAGAAGGACAAAAGACAGAAAAACCATTAGTCCCTCCCAAAGTTGCAGCTAGTGAGGACTTTCGAAAGCTATTTGGAGATCGATGTATAAAAGCAGGAAAAGATGGAGAAGCAGTGGATCTTCCAAAATTTGAGCAAGAAGCGCTCACGCAATACTATCAAGAACAAGCAAAACAGCAAGTAGAAGGTGGAATTCCAGCAGAGGTTTTGAATGATTCGTTGTATCAAAAACGAGTCAGCGAAGCAATTGAAAGCGCCAAGCAACGAGGGGAAACAACCGTTGATATAAAACAAATACAGCAAGAAGCGTTAGCAAAATATAGTCAAGCAAAAGATGCTGAAACAGAGCAAGCTTCGTTAGCAACAGATGCGCAACAGAGACTTGGGGCAGTTGAACAGCAATTAAAGCAGCTCACGGACGCTTCTAAATTCTCACCTGAGCAATTGCAAAAAATTAATGAGGCATTGCAGAAATTGATGAATAAAAAAGAAGAAAAGCCATTAACTCCTGAAGAGGAACGGAATGCATTGTGGGAAATTATCCAGTTCCTTTTGGACTTAGTAGGGGGTACAGTGGCTAAAGCCCAACCTGAATTAGCTAACGCAGCCGCACAAGTAGTTGCTCCAGACAATAGATAAGTTCTTCTTTCCTCACTATATAGAAATCACCCACTCGAATTGGCGGGCAGCACGGAATGACTTTCGAACTGCCGACTGGTGAGAAATTTTACAATATCCAAAAGTCATTTACCAGCAAACCAACCAACTTTTAGCTCAATATCAATAAAATGAATTTTATACTTTGGCTCCGTAAGCAAGCGGAGGATTTCTACGCTCTGTGAGAACTATCTCATCACCAACTTTTATTTCACCTTCTCCTTGAGGAAGCATGTTCTCTCCAAAAATTACAACCTGCTCTCCTGTATTTTTTCTCCACCTTTTATATTTTGCTAAATGGGTTAACGCTCGTCCCGCTTTTACTTCTCCTGTCTCTTGATCAACATTTGTTACTGGACAACGATCACATGGTTTCGGATTAACAAAAGGGATACCTGCTACTTCACCAGTAGCGAAAACATGCTCTGTTTGAGCAGGACTACCGCTGGTAACTAAATTCGGTCGAAATGCTCTCCATGAGATCGGTTCTCCAGCACGTTCTGATAGCTCATCAACTGACTCTTTATAAAACCAATGTACTGGGTATCCATCTTGAAATCGTACAGTATTATCATTGGAAACATAGTTTTGCCCTGCATCACGATGAAATGATCCTGCGGCTTTTACGAGCCTAGTTTGGAGCTGTAAGTGATCACTTAACCATTTTGCAAGCCTATCTCCTTGATCTACAGCTTGCACTACATCGTCCCAAATTCGTACTGGTATCTCTCTCCCTGCATCAAAATCACGAGGAACTTCAATCGGTTCTCTCCCTGCCCATGTTAGAAGCAAATGACCACCAGCAATCTGTGGCTTTATGAGTGACATTACCGAAAATCCTTGTGATCTATCTGATTTATCTCGCTTGTCCCGTTGAGTTATAAAATTGAAAACTCCATCCTCATCTGGTACGGCTCGCACAATCATAAACTGTCGATCACCTTCGATACCTTCCTTGGTAAGTCTTGCTTGCGGAGTTTCCACTGCTGCTGCGCCTTTCACTGGGTGGAAAGTTATATGTTCAATGCTGCCTGCTATTTCTGGAGTCATAGAGCAGTATTTTATAGGATTTTACGCCCTAAATCAACTAAATTGTGTCCACTATTTTAGGGAATAAAAAACTATCAGCTTTTTGATATACTCACGATATGAAAAACCCTTGGGACTGGAATGAAAATGATTTATTGGATTTACTCCAAGGCAAAACCATCACCCAAACATGATCTTATTGAACTCGTGTTTGCCTCAATACCTGTTTAGATTAACACTATGACGATTAACCCTACTTACAATAAAGCATTTGAGATTCTTGCAGAGCTAGTTAGGCTCACAAATAGTTCGAATGAGGAATTTGATGAGGCAACAAAAGATGAAACATTCGAACTGTCAGAAAAGGTCGATATGACATTTAAAACGGATGATTTTATGTATGCTCATCCTGAATTGCGGAGAGGGCGAGATTCGAACTCGCGGTGGTATTGCTACCACAGCGGTTTTCAAGACCGCCGCACTAGGCCACTATGCGACCTCTCCTTACCTTTACATTATATCATCCCGAACGTAGCCTGGCGAGTTTTTTCATAAGATAAAAAATAGTAAAAGCAGAGACTAAGCTATTTCGGATCGCCGCAGTAAAAAAGATGAAAGATACATTATGAATTGACTCAGAGAGAGTAAAAAGAAATGGGAACAGAATGGTGGTCAACAAACAAATACTACTCCACCAAATAAACCAAACAGGAGTTACTCCTTCAGTATAGGCAATGATTGGGATAATCCATAGCAAAAACTGGGGACTGAAAATTTTTCCTGTGCTGACGAGTATCAAAAGAATTGCAAGAAAGGATTGTGGTAAGGTGAGTCGGTTTTTCGATAAGACATAGAGAACATACCCAAAGCCAGTAATTTGTATCAGCTCAAAAAATAATACCGTATTTTGTAAAAGTGGCGCATGAAGCGCTTCTGCACCAGTTTGGCAAATACCGTGTTGTTTTTGATAGATATTTAATGATCCGTAATTGAGTTCAGTACAACTCTGTTTCCCAAACTGAGATAATACCCAGACCGCGCTTGCTGGAGTTGATTCAATTTCGATGGGCCTGTTTAAAAGGCGTGTATACACATTGCTGGTAGTATCGAGTACGAAGGAAAAGAGAATAAGACCCATGCATATTCCCGCGCACAGAGCAATTCCTCTTAATCTGTACCATAGTGGTATTGTCTTTGCATACCACTTTTGTTCAGCAATAAAAAGCACTCCTACCAGGGGTAATGCGTACAGTTTAAACATAATGGCAAGCGATAGGGCAAGGTACGCAAGAATAAACCGCTTTTTTTGCGCGAACAATAAACAGAGCAGGACAAGTAATGAAGGTATTACATCAAATCGTTGAGTAGCGAGCGCTAAGCTGCCAAGCAGCAGGTAGATGGTATATGCAAAAGATGCGCCTCTTTTTCCATGTTTATACAAAATAACATATATAGCAGTTGCAATTATTGCCATATAGAAAGAAAAGGTATAGCGATGTAAAAAAGGAGGCGCATCCATCGGAAGAGAAAAAGGGATAAGCGATAAAATTGGATATTCTGGAGGGAGCCGATTTATTGGCAGGGCATCAGTCGCTTTTAAAAGTGGTAAACAGAACTGGTATTGTTGAGTAGCAGTTCCATGCCAGAAAATATTAGCGTAACAGTAGTAATAGTAATGATCCTGATCTATCCGGCTATAGGAAAAGATTGAGGTAATAATTACTAAAAAGAAGAAGGCATGCAAAAAGAAATTAGGGACCTGAAATTTTTGTTTTGATACCGGAGGAGAGGATTTTTTTTTCATTTTCTCAGTATAAGCTATCTTTGAAAATTTAGTACATTTTTAACTGCCTGATAATAGTTGTTTGGTTTTTCCAAAACGAATTCATATAGTGTGTTTGCAAAGAAAAGATAACAAGAATAATAAACCCAAGAATACCCAGCGCCGCTTGTATTGTTTTGTTTTTTAACGGAAGAAGGGATACTGCAGTTCCAAACATGCCAAGGAGCCCCACAAACGGAAAATACATCCAGCGTTTAGCAACCAGTTGATCCAAAGGGAATATTTGCAAATGGATTCCTATGCCCAGTGAAAACCACAGGAAAAAAAAGAGAAAATGCCGCGCTTGTTTTTTTCGCCGTACAAAAAGATACAAAACCAGGAAAAGAGCCAGAAATAACATGCTTACTATCAATGGCAAGGAAAAGGTAGAAAACGTAATTGTTTGTATCGGAAGGATATTCGGGGAGGGGAAATAACGGGTTGGCAAAAAAAGTTCATGAATATAGAAAAAAAAGACTTTTGGCACGGAAACCAGTCTCTCATATGAGCTTGAATGGACAAGGATAGTGGTTACTTGTTGGAAATAAAAAAGAGAGGAATTGATGCGTAATACGAAATAGGCGAGTAAGACAGATACCATGACCAGTGTGGTTTTCTTAAGCAACGTTTTGTTATATAAGAGCAGATAGATCCACACAATAGCAAAAAAGAGGATACCGGTTTCTTTACTCAGTAAAGAACTCAAGAGAAAGAGTCCACTCATCATATGATGCCAGATGGTTTGTTTGCGTTGCGTCGTAATATATATAGCCACCATTCCAAAGAAAAAAAAGAGTATGTCTTGCAAATTAGCAATATACGCAATCACCTCTTCGTTTATTGGATGTACCAAAAAAAGCACCGATAAAAATAACGCTATACCCGGCAGTAAAAATTTTTTTAGTAATACAAAAACAAGACAGGCATTGCTAATTGCAAAAACAAGTTGTACCAAGTGAAAAGCAAATGCCTGCTGGTTTATGCTGTATATCAGTGCGTAGATACTAAATGGAATCGGCCGATAAAAAAAGCCAAACAAAAAACCCTCGGCGCCTTTGTGATGGCTACTGGAAATAAAAAGGTATGGAATGGCTCGTACAGAATGAATAAGAGGCGCGCGAACAATTTGCGCGTAATCATCCCGAACAAAGCCATTGGAAAGACAATTTCCAAAAACAACAAAACCAATAACAACGATGCAGAGAATTGCGTAAATGGTTTTCACAAGTGTTTGTATCATAGCAGAGTTTCGTTTTTTCTGAGGAAATTGAGGCTTATGTGATAAGCGGAGGGGACAGGATTCGAACCTGCGCGAGCCTTTTTATGGGCTCAAGGGGTTAGCAACCCCTCGCGATGGACCTAACTACGCGACCCCTCCAGATTAGTCGTTGGCTCTTGGCTTTTAGCTATTCGATATTTATCTAACAGCCATTATACCATCTTAGTTCATTCTTTTGCTACACTAAGGGAGTGAACCTGCTTGATTTTTTGTTTCCAAAACAATGTGTTCAGTGCCGGCGGTTTGGTTCGTATCTGTGTGCCAATTGCTTTTCTTACTTGTCATTTCATGTATCAAGCCTGTGTTTGGTTTGTGACCGGCCGTCACTGGATGATAAAACGCATCCAAGCTGTCGGAGTTTGTACGCAATTGATGGAGCATGCGCAAGTATTGCCTATAACGGCATTGCCAAGAAACTTATTTTTCAGTTTAAATACAAACCGTATTTGTCTCATTTGACCGAGGTTCTGGGTGATTTGTTTTATGAAGGGATCATTCAAAAACCATTGTTTGATACTGCGCGGTTAAATACGTCTTTATTAGTCCCTATTCCGTTATATAAAACCAAACTGCAAAAAAGAGGATACAACCAAGCAGAGCTGCTTGCAAAAGACTTTGGCAAGCGGGTTACCTTACCAGTTATCGATTTGTTAGATCGTACGAAAAACACACCCACGCAAGTTGGTTTAAGCAAAATGGAGCGGAAAGAAAATATTAAAGGCGCGTTTGCGATTAAACCAAAATATAAAGCATCTATAAAGCAAGCTTCAATATTGCTTGTTGATGATGTACTGACTACTGGTTCAACCATGTTGGAAGCGGCAAATATCTTAAAAAGAGCAGGAGCAAAGAGGGTATGGGGGATTACCCTTGCCCAAGGGCAATAAAAAATGCCCGACTTCGCCAAAGGCTCCGTTAGGGACACTCTTCGCAGCCATTTTTAAACTATATCATGTGAAGTGTGGCCGTGCCTTTTCGTAAAACTACGATAGGGGCGAAGTGTGGAGATGTCCGGCAGTGAACCGGAGTCCAAGAATGCTTATTGAAAAACTTCTACAAGCTTATTCGATGTATTGAGTCACTATATTCTTTCTCATCGACATGAATGAATATAGCCAAGGTTGATAAGTTCTGAATAAGGACACAACCAGAGTTCCTTATTAATTTCCTAGCTGTATTTATGCCCATACTGTCCCACTAGGAAAGACTATATGAACAAAACAAAGGCCTTAAGCGTATGCCAAAGCCGGTTGTTTGACTCCAAAGAGCTCAGCAAGAATTGCGTCTCGCTCAGCCTTTAGGGCCTCAATGCGGTTTGATCCAGCATTTATTGTTTTGACCCTGTTTAACGACTATTTGTCAAAGTCGGCTTGCAGTTTTTTAATGTACGTTCTCGTCGAATCAATGCATCCCCAGCAAGAATTTCAAATACTACCAATTTCAAATTTCCAATATCAAATGGTTGGAATTCTTGTTGCGAATGTTGATTTAACTGTTAATGTTCTTGTAATTCCCGTTCGAGTTCTAAATCTAGGTCTCGTCTTTTGATGGATTCCTTCTTTTGGAACTCTTTTTTACCTTTAGCCAAGGCTAATTGAGCTTTGATTAGATGTTTTGTAGTATACAACGAAATAGGCACAATTGTCAAGCTCGACCCGTCGATTTTTGACTTCAACGCGATGATTTCACGCTTGTGCAAAAGGAGTTTTCTGGTCCGTTTATCGTCATACCCTTCTGGCCTCGCATACTGGTACGGAAATACCTTTGCATTGACCAAATACGCCTCGCTGCCAACAATTCTCACAAAGCTTCCGGCAAGGTCTGCATGGCCTAAGCGTATTGCCTTGACCTCGGCTCCATTCAAATTAATGCCAGCCTCAAAACGGTCTAATATCTCATATTCATAAAACGCGCTTCTGTTGGTGATTTTCATACTGTAATGATACTTGAAAGAGGAGAAAATGTAAAATTCAGTCAGCAGTTACTTGAGGGGGAGTTCCCAGACTTTTCCATTACTGAGGATATAGATTTTTTTATCTCTTTCTGCGACATCTAAGTCTTGGGCAGTACTCAGAATTGAAGCGTGGAGTTCTGATAGAAAGACTCCACGTTTACTGAGTATGACAATCCTGCTATTTTCTTTATCTAAAATATACAAATTATCTCCATCAAGTGTCGTAACCATACGGGTTTGGGATTTGAGAGGCTTGGATAACTTGGTAATTGCAAAATCTTCTTGTTTTCCTTTGGTGAATTTTTTAATTGACCCATCTTTAAACGCGACATACACTGATCCATCAATTGCCATAGATGTAGCTGTTGAAACATCATTCACTTTAGAATTACTTAAATAATTGTTTTTAGAATAATCACTTCCTGACGGGACAAACTTATAAATTTGATTTGATTTTGTATCCAGCAAATAGATATTTCCATTGTATACTCCAACCCCTTGGACTGAGTCCCAATCTGAATCATTTTTTTTCAAAGTCTTTTCTTTTTGCGTATCTTTTGTAGCAGATACAATTTCTTGGGTATTTGCCGCATAGATCAGTGAATCGTCCTTTGCGTACGATGAAGTGGGTGATTTTGCCGAACGCTCATAAGTTAAAATTGGGCTTTGGTTATTATCAACAGCAGTTGGTTGTATGATACTTACATCTGAAACCTGGGAGAGAGCGTCATCAATTTTTTGCTGCAATTCTTTTGATTGTTTTTCATCAGATGAGCCTGCGCCGACTGGGGCTTTTTGGAGTATTTGTTTTGCGGAAGTAAGATTTTCCCGAGCGAGTGGTTTGTTCAAGTCTATTAAACTTTGTCCATCTTGATATTTTTTAAGCGCTTGCTGATACACGGGAGTAAATTGGCTATGCGTTTGGGATTGTTTTTGCTTTTTATGCGTTGTATAAACTCCTCCGGCAAGAAGGGCGATCAAGATGAGAGAAACGAGAAAAAATAATACTTTTTTTCTCGACCAGTGAAAAGGGAACGGAACATGAGGGAATGAAAATGCAGGAAAATGGAAGGAAGGAAGCGTGCGTGGTTGATTTGGTGGTATTTCTTCTTTTGCTGGTAAGGATTCATCAACAGGCGTTTGATGTACGAGCGGAGTGTTGCTTTGTTCATGAGGAGCGGGTTGCGGTTGTTTGTAGCCAATAAATATTCCGCACACATTTCCTTCTTCTTGTTCTAAGACGCGAGGAGCAAGATGTTCTGCAATTTCATCTGGTGTTCCTTTTAAAGCTGAAAGGAGGAGCGTATGGGGAACAACTTCGGTGAATTTATGCGTTTCTAAAATGATAAGGTCACCATCAACGAGCTGGCCAGAAGCTGAGATAATTGCCGGGTGTGTTTCTTGTTCGCTACTGAGAATAAGACCCAGCTTATTGGCGCGTTTTAACAGGACTGTTCCGCGTCCATAGGTAAATACGTAAAGCGTAGTATGCGCGGCAGAAACGGCAACCAGTGAACAGGTGACATTTGGTTGTAATTTTGCGCACGCTGTTTCAATCGCTTTTTGAACGGAAGCAAGATTTTTTTCCTCGAGCGTAAAATACTCTTCCTCCAGTGAGTTAATGAGGTCTTTTCCAACTGCGCTTAAAGGGAGATGTTCGCCTTCGCCTTGAGGATTTTTGGTAAGTGAAACCGCAACAAAAAGGCTTCCTGCATTGTAGGCTTGGGACCAAGACCTTGCAGTTGGCGGTGATACTAATTTTGCAAATGAAAACCAGCGATTATCCATAAGCAGGGTGCATAAACCAATTTCAAATTTCCAATATCAAATTTCAAATAAAGGACCTTATTTATTGGATATTTGAAATTGGTAGTATTTGAAATTTAATACGGTGCCTCTATAGTATAACAACAGCTGCAATAAAAAGTGCAATAGCCAAGAGAAGATGTAACAAGCTGAGCGTTAATAATACTGTTGATAATGATGGGGCGGGAATGAGTACCAATTTACTCAGTGAACGAACTTGATTAAAAACAATCGCGGCAAAAATTGCGTATAAAAAAAACAACACTAGTAAAGGGATTTTCAAAATAGTTCCCAGTTGCAAATTCAAAAGAAGCGTTATTATATCATTCATTTTTTTGAGTTCCTTGCTTGAGCTGAATAATAATTTCTACAATTTTAGCTGGACGTGGTACAGCTCCAAACTCAATATTTGTCTCATGCGCTTCGGTTTGCACGAGTACATCTCCGAAATCAAAAAATGTTTGAATAAGCCCTTTTTGTGTATAGTCAACATTTTGGATTGAAGGGATAGTTGAAGCCGCAACATTTTTGTAAATAATATATGAGACATCTAAATCAATTACCCGTTTTGTAGTGACCAATCCAATATTATAAAACCAATTAATAAAATTCCCCAGCGCGTATCCAGCAACAACTAGATAATAAAAGCTCGTTAAAATGGCTTCAAATTGAGGAGAGAGTGAGAACGTAGTGAGGGGATTGAGTTGAAACAAAAGAAAGACAAGAGGAGGAGCAAAGACTAACAGAAAGGAAATCACAATCCAAGGAACATTGGTAATAAAGTCTGCCCGCAAAAAAAGGACAATTTCTTCATCTTCTTGCAAATCAACAAAGGATATATTTTGGGGATTTTGGCAAAACGTGGCAAACGCAGGCATATAGTTTTTTTGAGGAGAAAGGGGAGGTTTAAGACTCGTTTGAGAGGGCGTATTCGGTTTTCCACCTGGAGTATCCACTTCGTTTGAAACCATTTTGATTGGTAAAGGTTCTTGGGAACTATTTTGAGGGACAACGAAAATATCAGGCATGCGCCCTCCCTTCGGTCGGGAATAAACAAATACTATCAATACATACCAATAACCCAATATGACAAAATATTGGTAGTATTTGACATTTGTAGTATTGGTAGTATTTTTTCACTTCTTTTCTACATTATACAACGGCCCGACAATATTGATATTTGAGGCCGCGCGGATATTAAAGTAAGTTTTGAATAAATCGCCGGCAAAGCTTTTACTGCCTGCGTCGCCGGTAAAATTAATGCTAGTGACTTTTCCTGACCCAAAGTCTACAGAAACTCCCGCATCAGAGATGCTGCTAAATGGGGTAATTCCTCTGCCTTGGAGTTCTTGTTTTAAACGATCTGCGCTCCAGGTATCAGTTCCAGCTGGATTTGGTTTGTCAGTTTGGTATAAATGTTCTTTGAGTCCGGGATCACTTTGCAAGAGCAAGATAACGTTTACAATATCAGCAACTTCTTCAGATTTCAGCCATGCAGTCCCAGCATACTGGCTTCTGCCGCCCCAATCGCAGTAAAACCAGGGAGATGCTTTGTCGTAGGCGTTGTTTTGTAAGTCAGAAAAACTATTAATCGGTCCAGAAGCATCAGTACCATTTTTGGTCCAGGGTTTGTCACTGCCCCACACGCTCCCAGAACTAAACGTGTAGCCGCCTGCAGTTGAAGAAAACCATGCTTGAATGGATTGTCCATTATAGGATAAAATTTCTCCGGCTGTTTGGTTCACTGCTTGCACCCATGCATCTGAGTTTAATTCACGTTTTACCACCTGGTCTGATTGGCTCGGAAGCACATAGCCTTTGTCAGTTTGGATTCTTACCGCATACGTTCGTGCCGCAACTGCTTGCGCTTTGAGCGCTTGAATATGCCATCCTGTTGGAATCTCATAAATATGCTTTACATATTCTTCCAAAGACCAGTTATCATCAAAACTCTGGCCGTACTCATTGGTTCCTTTGACATGGATATTCATGTTTTGGTCAGCACTGGAAGGTTGGGTATTTGAGAAATACGCGCTTAAGATGGCGTGATAGTCCTGGCCTGCTTCAGCCCGTCCTTTGGCGCCGTATTGGCTCATGCCCACCCGATGGGGAACTCCGTACGTGAAGAACGCAAACTTGGGACTAAACCCCGGATCTTTTCCATTGGTTAAGTCACTGGAACATCCGCCTTGGGTAGTGTATGCGGATGTTGGAAGTCCTAAACTTGCTTGTTTTTGCGCTAACAATTGTTGCTGTTTTACCGAAAGGTCGGCAATTTGGGTTGATAATTTTTGCTGGTATTTTTTTGCCCCCTGCACAATTGTGTCGAGTTTTGCCGATTGCTCATCCAAATTCGCTTTTGCTATACTGAGCCGTTTTTGTTCATCTTCCAGTTTTTGTTTTTTTGTTTCTAAGTCTATGATTGATAACGCGATATTAGTAATAATCATTTTATCTTGGTCTGCTGCTGCTTTTTGGTACGCAAGTGCTTGGGTAATCTCTGACGCAGACGGTGCAGAGATTAACGCTAAGAATGGCGAGTTATAATAACTTTTAATATACATATCCCGGATTGCGGCATTTAAAATATTTGCTTGTTTAGCCATATTCTGGTAGCCTGTGTCAATATTCTTTTTCTTTTCTACAATATCATCTTCAATCGATGCAACCCGCGCTCGGATACCAGCAATTTGTTTTTTAAGACGGGTGAGTTCACTCTCAAGCGGCGCTGTTGCAGCTTTTGACATACTCAGCGCGTTGGTAAGGTCGCTAATTTGTTTGTTAATGTCATCAAGTGCGTCAGAAGAAAAAATAGGACGAAGATTGGTAAACAACGAACCGACTATGATACAAACAATAAGGAGGAGGACAGTGTATTTTTGCATACAGCATATCTATTATAGCAAATTCGGTATATGCTATTGAAAACATACCGTGATGTGCTATACTCATGCTGATTGATACCTTATGGAAGGATTATCTTTTCAAGACCCATCATTTGAGACCAACGAACGCTCGTCATCCCGCACCTTTATCGTGGTGATAGCAATTGTGTTATTACTGGGAGTAGGTATTTTTGGCGCCAGCCGGTTCAATCTTTTTGGGACTACTACCAAACCTTCTCCGACTCCCTTACCAACCATGATTCCAACCGAAAAACCATCTCCAACCAAAGCGCCCACAGAAACACCAGCTCCTACTGGGAAAACAAAAACAACTCCGAGTCCAACCCTGAAAGCATCTCCAACTCCTGCAAAAAAAACAGGGGGAACTCTTGATAAAGCGGCATTATCTGTTTCGGTAAAAAATGGCAGTGGAAAACCCGGAGCTGCGCAACAAGGCGCTGATACCTTAAACAAGTTAGGGTATACGGTTGCGTCAACAGGAAATGCGGATAATTACGATTACTTAGATATTACGATTCAAATCAAACCGAGTAAACAGTCATATTTAACCCAACTTAAAAAAGATCTCTCTTCGGCGTACACCGTCGGGAGCACCTCCGCAACACTTTCAGAATCATCATCTCCTGATGCAGTGGTGATTGTGGGGAAGTGAGAGAGATTGACGAATTCCTCATTTTCTCTATCCTCTTGCTCATCTTCATTCTTTTCTATATGATACAACCAGAGTATGAATTCCTCATTTGAAATTGTTACAGTTGGCAACGCCATTATTGATGCTTTTTTACTGATCCATGATACCAATATCCATTGTCGCCTTGATGAAAAAACCGGGGAATTATGTGTGAAGCATGGTGAGAAAATACTCCTTGATAATGCCGAGTTTGTATTAGGGGGAAATGCGTGTAATGTATCAGTCGGGCTTTCCCGATTAGGAAATAAAACTGCCCTCTGTGCAGAGATCGGGTCTGATGAGTTTTCCCCTAAAATAGTAAACGGGCTTACTGCAGAACATGTTGATTTATCACTGCTTCAACAAACCCCCGGAGCGCGGAGTTCATTTGCAATTGGTATTAATTTTAAAGGCGATCGGACCTTATTTATTGAACATATAAAACGTAAACATGAATTTAAATTTGACTTGGTTGAAACTCCATGGCTTTTTTTGACCAGTTTGGGAAATGAATGGCATGCTGCATACAATGCAGTTGCGGCGTACGCACTGTCGCACAAAGTACAACTGGCATTTAATCCAGGGTCATATCAGTTGGAAGCAGGACGAAGCAGTATTGAAAAATTGTTGCAGCTCAGCCACATATTATTTGTAAATAAACAAGAAGCCCAACGGTTATTAGAATCCCAAGAGCCAGATATCAGTGCTCTTCTCTCAAAACTGCAAGAATTAGGTCCTCAAATAATCGTAATTACTGATGGGAAAAACGGATCGTTTGTCAGGGATGTAGATGGGAGAAAATATACGCTTCCTATTTTTGCCGCGCCAATTATAGAACGCACTGGCGCTGGTGATGCGTTTGCATCAGGATTTTTAGGAGCGACCATACAAGGAGCCGCAATCTCTGAAGCTATGCGCTGGGGAGCAATCAATGCCGCGGGAGTTATCCAAAAAGTAGGAGCGCAAGCTGGACTGTTGACAAAAGAACAGATGCAACGTGAACTGGATTCTCATCAAGAATTTCAAGCAGAAGAAATATAAAATGACCAATTTCTAATCAAAAGAGACAATAGAAGATGGAAAAAGAGAAATTCTATCTTCAATCATCTATCGTCTATTTAATGAGAAATTAGAAATTTATGGCTTCTTTAGAAAAAATTATTAAAAACGGTAAGGCACTATTTTTAGCTTACGATCAAGGACTTGAACATGGCCCGACTGATTTTAATGATGAAAATATTGACCCGACGAATATTTTAAAAATTGGTATTTCTGGAGAATACACCGGGGTTATTTTCCAAAAGGGAATTGCAGAAAAATATTATACCTCATCCCTATACTTCGATGAGATCAAGCGGAAACTACCGCTTATTATTAAATTAAACGGAAAAACAAATTTAGTCACTGATGATGACCCATATTCACCAATTTTATGCACAGTTGATGAGGCAGTAAAGCTTGGGGCGTTAGCAGTTGGGTATACCGTGTATGTGGGGAGTGAATACGAAAACAAAATGACTGGGGAATTAGGAATTATTGTCAGGGAAGCGCATGAGCTTGGAATTCCTGTCATCGGGTGGATGTATCCTCGGGGACGAAATCTCAAAGACCCGCACGACCCAGAAATTATTGCCTACGCCGCTCGCATTGGACTTGAAATTGGGGCGGATATGGTAAAGGTATGGTATCCCGGGAGTTTAGAAAGTGTACAACAGGTAGTAAAAGCTGCCGGCGCAACAAAAGTGGTGATATCGGGTGGGAAAAAAGAATCAGAAGAAGATTTCTTAGCAACAGCAAAAACAGTAATGCAAGCAGGAGCAGCAGGAATGGCTGTGGGGCGGAATATTTGGCAACACGAGAACCCGTTGGAATTGACGCAGAAACTGAAGGAAATTATCTTGAAAGGATGAGGTATCAAAAGCTTATAAGGTACTTTATTTTAAGGCCTTTGGGATGTACCAGACGATATGTCCCTTTGATACCTTTGGTACTTCTGATACATTTGATACTTTTCTAATATGAAAGTATATCTCGCCACAGACCACGCTGGATTTGAATTAAAAGAACAGGTAAAAAAATATCTTCAAGGCTTAGGCTATGAGGTTGAGGACTGTGGCGCTTTCAGTTTGGACAAAGAAGACGATTATCCCGATTTTATTGCGAAAGCTGCAGAAGCGGTTTCGAATGATCAAAGTTCACGCGCTGTTATTTTTGGCGGTTCTGGGCAAGGAGAAGCAATTGTGGCAAATAAATTCCCCGGAGTGAGAGCAGCGCTCTTTTATGGGCCGCGGTTACCAGTTGGCGCAACTGACGTAAGTGGCAACAAAAGCAATGATCCCTATGAAATGCTTAAGCTTACCCGCGAACACAATAATACGAATGTTTTATCAATTGGGGTTCGGTTTGTCACAGAAGAAGAAGCGCTGCATGCTATAAAACTCTGGCTGGAATCACCATACTCAGGCGGAGAGCGGCATCAGCGACGGATTGATAAGATTTCAAAGATTGAAGAAAAAGAAGAAGAGTAGATTGTTTGTAGCTATATGTACGAAGTTATTCCTGGAATTCTTGAACAAAATTGGGGTGCGATTGAAAAAAAGATTGAATTGGTGAAGCCGTTTGCCAAAGCAATTCATATTGATTTGTTAGATGGCAAGTTTGCCCAAAACACAACCTTACTCGACCCAACTCCCTTTAAAAAATATTCCTCAGATATTTTGTTTGAGCTTCACATGATGGTTGAGGAACCAATCCAATACCTTAAACCTTGGGCTGATGCTGGATTTAAGCGGTTTATTGGCCATATAGAAAAAATGTCAGACCAGGCAGAATTTGTGGCGCAAGCGCAGTTGTTAGGAGAAGTGGGACTTGCTCTTGACGGGCCAACAGCTGGTGATGCAATGGAAGTTCCCATAGATGATTTAGATGCGTTGCTGATTATGACTATCAAAGCTGGATTTTCTGGCCAATCATTTCAACCAGGACACTTACAAAAAGTAAAACCGTTTCGAGAAAAAATGCAATCAATTGGAGATAATGAGTTTCCGATAGAAGTTGATGGAGGAGTGAATGATCAGACAATTGTTATAGCAAAAGAAGCAGGAGTAAATAGGTTTGTAACCACGAGTTTTTTGTTTAAAGGAGAGAATCCTCAGGAGCAATATCATATTCTCCAAGATTTAGTTGCATAATCAGTTCAACGTTCCTATTTCTATCGTCATGCTGGCTTGTCCAGCATCTCAACAGGAATCTGGATGCGTTCGTTCCTCACTTACCAGAATGACGAAGATTTTTAACATTGTTCTAGTGCGTGGAGACACCGCCTACTTGAGAGGCAGTATCCCACGCTGATGCGCGAGTTCTCGTTCGGCGGTGTCCTTGCAACGTGATCTGGGTTGTCTGAAGTGCCGGGCGCGGAGTGAGGGTTGTGTGTCCTACGTGGTGCTAAACTGCGGAAGCTGGTTCCTCCGCTTGCGCTCCCAGAGGAAATCGAGTACCTTCTGGTAGTTGTAGACGTCCCTGAGTGTGACAGTCCATCGGTTGCCCTTCTCTAAGAACGCCACGTCGATGTCTGCGATGTTTCTGATGAACTGATGGTACCACCGACGCGGAACGGCGTTGGCGTCGTCCATGAGCCTGAACTGGTTCACGTCCCTGGCCGCGCGAAGGACGTGCGGCTTATCCACCCGTAGAAACTGGGGAAGAATTTGATATGTCTCCAGCCGGCACCTCCGGAACCAATGGTAAAGGCCAAGAAAACATACCAGCGCGAGCACAGCCAGGCTGATGGGGAAGAGCTGGATATTCGAAACGCCGAGAACGAGCCCTCCGATCCCGAGCAGGGCCAACCCGAAGAATCGAGGATACAAGGAAGAGACCGATGGATGGGTTAGAAACAATACTTCCTCTGGACCCAGCGTGTACGTGGCGCCCTGAATCGTGATCTGGAGCCCCAGTCTCGGGTCCACGATCTGGGGCTGGGCAGAGATCTGGACATCCTGGACAGGCTGTTCCTCGCCCTGCTGGTCTTTCTCTCCACTGTTAAGCAACCACATCGTCAGGTCCTTTCCTACTGGCGACTTACTCATGGATTGTTCCATGGGTGAGTCAAGGTGTGCAGACCACGAGTACAACAGGTGCTCATGGTTGACTTCACTCCTCTTTAGCAAAGTCTGTAGAAATACAATGCCATTTATATTTCTATAGACCCTGCTAAAGAAATTTCTAGATAACCCAATTTCAACGTGCAATGAAAATGTCATCTCATCATACGCATAAGCTTTTACGCATATGATAAGTATGGCAATTGAGCATTATAGCAGAAACGGTTAACGTCGTTGCCTAAATTGAGTTCCGGGCGATGGGAGCGGGCCGCAGATTACTGAATTTTCGGTTCCTTTTAAGAAATATTCTATTCTGCCAAGACACGGTTTGGCAACAACACCTGAAGGTATTGCAGGTTTTCTGTCTGGTTCATGTGCCAATAGCTGCGTCATCAGTTTATTCCAAATTGGCGCGGCTCCGGTTATACCTGACGCTAAATTAGGACTCATGGGGGAATTATCATTATTTCCAACCCATACTGCGACTAAATACTTATCTGTATATCCAATCGTCCAATTATCTCGTTTGTTATCAGAAGTCCCTGTCTTTACAGATACTGTGTGGCCAGGAATCGTAAGTGGAGAATTTGTGCCAAACTCCCAAGCACGTGCCACGTTATCAGCCAAAATGTCAGAAAGAATAAACGTAATCCCACTATCAAGGACGCGTTGTCCTTCTCCCAATTGCTTCTCAGATTTTTCTTCTAATACATTCCCTTTTGCATCAGTAATTTTAAGAATGGGGTTTGGATTCACCCGGACGCCTGCATTTGCAATAGTTCCATAAACGGTTGTCATATTTACCATGGTTGTATCCGCGCTGCCCAATGTTACGGAGAGTCCATATTTATCAGGTTCATCCCACGTAGTAATTCCCATTTGTTTGCCCAGGTCAATAAATGTTTTGACGCCGATTTGGTTTAATACTGTTACCGCCGGAATATTAAATGAATTCGCGAATGCGATACGTAAGGGAACCCTTCCATGAAACTGCCCGTCATAATTCACCGGCGAGTACGTTTCCCAGGCATTACTATAAGTAACCGGCGAATCATCTAAAATACTTGCGGCAGTAAAGCCTTTTTGGAGCGCAGCCGCGTAAGTTACAATTTTTATCGATGACCCTGGTTGTCGTAATGAAGTGGTTAAATTGACATTTCCACTCTCAGGGTCTTGGAAGTTTTTACTCCCCACCATACTCAAAATATCTCCTGTTTTGGGGTTGGTAATCATGGCAGCCCCATTCGTAAGGTTCAAATACGCGTTATTTTGTACTTCTTCAGCCACAATTTTCTGCGCTTGTTCTTGCAACGGTAAATCTAAGGTAGTCATTACCGAAAGTCCACCGCGCTCAACAACCGGGAGTCCATATTTTCTAGCTAACAAATCCCGTATATACATGACAAAATGTGGTGCGTGGATCGGCGTTTGCGGAGTTTGAAATGACAATTGTTCCGCGCCGGCTTTTTTCGCTTGGTCTATGGAAATATATCCCAGTTCTGCCATACGATATAACACATCTTGTTGTCGTTTTTTCCATGCGTTGGGAGTTGTGCCGTAAGGAGAGTAAATCGTAGGCGCGCGAGGAATTCCTGCTAAAAATGCAGCCTCAGCAAGGTTAAGCTTGTCAACTGGTTTTCCAAAATACGTTTGACTAGCAGCTTCAATGCCCCAAGCAATTCCTCCATACGGAATTTGGTTAAAATACATTTGCAAAATTTGCCGCTTGGAATACATGCGTTCTGCCCAAAATGCGAGAATAACTTCTTTTACTTTTCTATTCAGACTTGTTTCAGAAGACAACAGCGCGGATTTAATTAACTGTTGGGTAATAGTTGACCCTCCTTGCAACGGTTTTCCAGAAGCATTGCCAATAACCGAACGAATAATTGCCGCAAAATCAAAGCCTGGATGTTTATAGAAATCTTTATCCTCAATGGCAATGGTTGCTTGCTGTAAGTGTTTGGGAATACGGTCAAGCGGCACAACAGTCCTATTTTCGTTTGCATATATTTGGTAGAGAAGCATGCCGTGCCGGTCGAAAATTTTGGTGGTCTGTGGAATGTCAGCCAATGCAATATTAGTAGGATTTGGCAAGTCTTGTAAAAATAAAACAATCAGGAGGGGAAGAAAAATAACCAGTAATGAAAAAATGCCGCCTGCTAAAAAATATTTAAACTTTACAAAAAAGGGAAGCGGAAAAACAGAAACACGTTTGCGGTGCCTCGTCTTTTTTACCGCCCTTTTCAGCTTTGTACGTTTTACTACAAACCGTTTGCCTATCAAAAATGGCTTGATTGCAATCAAACCGGAGTTCCGGCCTATACGCAAAAATGTGTTTTTTCCTGCCGTCATGGTTTTTTTACTGAGCGCGAAGAATTTTTTTATACCTGCGGAAAAGAGGTGAGAGAGTCGTTTTGGAGAAAAAAAACGGAAATTCGATTTGACTGATCGGTAAATAAGTTTTCTGAGCGTGTGTAGATATCTTTTACTCAACTGTATAAGGTAGGTGAAGGCATCAATTATTGTCAATACAATTAACAGACATGTAACAATGATGTTTAATAATACCTTCATGGTTGTATTGGAATGATAGGTGCATGCCACGCCTCATGAGAAGTAAGCATGCAGGCGCAAATGAAGCTAACGACATGGGGCGGGCGAGGCGATTATACAATGAGGATTAGGGGTATGGAAAGTAGGAAAATTGGGTATTTCATAATTGTTACATTGTTGAATTGCTCAATTGCTTAAAAAAGTTATGGTGCTTTGGTGGGTTCAGGATGAGGACATGATAAACAGTATCTGTCACCGGTTGGGTCGGTAACTATTAGTTCATCTTTCTCTTCAACATTCTCTGTTTGTCCGGGATTGGCTAAATCATGGGTGCCTTTGTCTACAAATACTTTTTGCCGCCCTGGGTCAAATTTGTTTGGTTCAGAACCTTTTACAAAATACTCAAATCGGGTAGGGCAGCGGTCAGGAGTTCCATCGGGTGGCGGAATAAGGCCTGAGGTTGCGCATACTACTTTTCCAACCACGGTATCTGGCTTTTGTGGCCACTGGGCAGGTTTATCTCCAACTAAATGGTCCATGAGTTTGTGCCAAATAGGAGCAGCGCCAGTAATACCAGAGGCAAGGCCGCTCATGGGGGTATTATTGTTATTTCCAACCCACACTCCAACGGCATATGAGGGGGTATACCCAATAGTCCAGTTATCACGTAAATCATTTGTTGTGCCGGTTTTTACGGAAATAGGAAGGTTTTTAATCCGAAGTTGAGAATTAGAACCAAATTCCAGCTCCCGCGCTCCATTGTCTAACAAGATATGGGAAATAATATACGCAACCGATGAAGGGATCACTTTTCGTCCAAAAATGGGGCTTTTCGGCGGCGTGTACTCTTGGATAACTTTTCCTTCACTATTCGTAATTTTGAGAATAGGCCGTAAATCCATCCGATATCCGCCATTTGCAAACACTCCAAAGGCCGTTACCAAATCTGTCATGGTAACTTCACCGCCGCCGAGGGTAAGTGAAAGGCCATATCGGTCAGGAGTGTCAAATGTAGAAATTCCCATTGCAGAGGCAGTCGCAATCATATCTGCCACGCCATTTATTTTCAGCATTTTGACTGCGGGAATATTAAGAGAGTTCCCTAATGATTGCCGCATTTGAACAACCCCATGCCATTTCCCGTCATAATTTACTGGACAATATGATTTTCCGACAGCACTGGGAAAACAGGTTTGCTTGTCTACAAATGGAGTTGCCGCAGTGTATCCTTTAATCAGTCCCACCGCATAATTAATTGGCTTAATCGATGAACCTGGTTGCCGGCGGGCAATAGTAACATTTACATTGCCATCATTGTCTGTATCCCAATAATCATGGGAGCCAACCAATGCTAAAATTTCTCCGGTTCCGGGATTGGTAATCAGCGCAGCGCCATTACTTACCTTATAGTTTTTTAACTCTGCAACTTCGGTTGCAACCACATCTTGGGCAAAATTTTGCAAATCCAAATCTAGGGTTGTTTTCACGCGCAGCCCTCCTTCTTCCACCATTTTCTCCCCATATTTTTTAACTAATAAATCTTTGATATACAACACAAAATGAGGAGCTTGAATATCATTTGAAATTTTTTGGTATACCAATGGTTTTTTGACTGCCAAGTCACGTTGTTTTTTTGAAATGTAGCCTTGAAGTAACATTTGTTGCAAGACTTCCTCTTGCCGTTTTTTTGCATATTCAGGATGGGCGCCAAATGGGGAGAAGTTCGTTGGTGATTCAGGAAGGCCAGCAAGAAGCGCCGCTTCTGCTAAATCTAACTCTTTGACATGTTTCCCAAAATACGTTTGTGCCGCAGCTTCTACACCCCACGCGGTTCCTCCATAAGGAGATTGATTCAGGTACATTTCTAAAATTTTGTTTTTAGAATACAGCGCTTCAGTTGCGTAAGAAAGAATTACTTCTTTAATTTTTCGGGGCAACGTACGTTCGGGAGTAAGCAAACTATTTTTTACGAGTTGTTGGGTAAGGGTTGAACCTCCTTGTAAGTCCTTATAAAATACCGTTGCAACCAATGCTCGCAAAATTCCCCGTATGTCTATTGCGCCATGGCGGTAAAAATTGCGGTCCTCAATGGCAATGCTTGCTTGTTGTGAGTAAATAGGGATTGTTGAAAGCGGCACAAAAATCTGGTTTTTTTGCCGATATACGGTGTACAGGGGTTTGTCTTTTCTGTCATAGATAATCGTGGATTGAGGAATCTCCGAGCTCGTAAGTCGGCTCGGAGAAGGAAGGTCTTTGAGGAAAAAGAAATAGAATCCAATCAAGCCAACAATCACCACCAAGATGATAGCAGTGGTGGTAATGCTCAGGTTGCGCCACAGTTTCGATTTGATTCTCAAGAATGACTTTTCATTCGTGGATTGTTTCTTCACTGGATAATGATAGCATGGAAGGGGAGGAGAGACAAGAAAACGGAAAATGACGAATCAAAAGGGACAATAGAGGATAGAATTTCTGTTTTTTCCATTTTCCATCTTCAAAAATCTACCTTCTATTTTCTATCATCTATGGTCTAATTAGAAATTAGTCATTAGAAATTTCTCCTCATTTATTATATAGTGTGATAGTCATGCAAATCATCTCAGATATTCTTTCCCATATCCCATCGTTTACTTCATTTGGGTTTAATGGGCTTGATGCGATCATTTTTGTGGTCTTTTTGTTTTACGCGCTTGAGGGATTTGAAGTCGGATTCATCGCTGCGTTTTTTGATTTACTGAGTTTTATTGGATCATTTGCAATTGGCCTTCGGTTTTATGGCATGTTAGGGGGGGCGTTGGCTGCGCGTTTTTCTATGCCGCAAGGATTTGCCAAAGCAACCGCATTTTTTATCATTGCATTTATCAGCGAAATTATTTTAAATATTTTGTTTCGAAAGCTACTCCGCTTTTTATCAAAGCGTTTCCCGTTGCCGTCGTTATGGTATTTAGGAAGGCCGAATACCGGGTCTGCTGTGCTTCTTTCGGCAAACAAATTTTTAGGGTTTCTTCCGGGACTTGCCTCTGCGTTTATTTTGTTGTCATTTTTACTCACGATTGTCATTTCTTTACCGTTTTCTCCTGTTTTAAAACGTACCGTTTCTGATTCCAAATTAGGGAGCGTGATGGTTGCCCAAACCCAAGGTTTTGAAGAAACAATGCAAAATATCTTTGGGGGAGCAATCCATGAAACATTAAACTTTTTGACAGTTGAGCCGCATAGTGAAGAATTTGTCAATCTAAATTTCAAAGTTTCAAATGGCACCATAGATGAAACTGCCGAACAACAAATGGTGGTATTGGTAAATAAAGAGCGTATTTCACAAGGCTTAAAGCCAGTAAAAATGGATACTGCCTTACGGAATCTTGCAAGGAACCATTCACAAGATATGCTCCAACAAGGATATTTTTCCCACTATACTCCAACAAATAAATCACCATTTGACCGGATGAACGAGGAGGGAATTGCATTTGGATATGCTGGAGAAAATTTAGCGCTCGCGCCCAATACCGAGTTAGCAATGCAAGGACTCATGCAAAGTCCTGGCCACAAAGCTAATATCGTATCGCCAAATTTTAATAAGATTGGGATTGGGGTAATTGATGGAGGAATTTACGGAGAAATGTTCTCTCAGGAATTTACAGACTAATGTTTTTTGTTTGTTTTTTTTTCAACACGCCCAAAAATAACTAAGTAAAGCCCGACGAGAATTATTAAACCCATCCATATGAAAGCACCTATTATATCCATAGTTATTTACTCCTCTTTGTAAGTATAACAGCGATAATAAGTAAGATCAATCCACAAAGAAAAAATATAAAAGCAATACCTCTTGAGAAATTTTTAGAAAGATTTACGGTCTCAGGAACGAAAAAGGCAGCAGCAGAGAATAAGATCACCGCCTGTCCAATATTTGAAAATGCAGCAGAGAGTATTTTCCATTGTTCTGGAGATAATTTTAAGGATTTAAATCTCTCAATCACATCTTTACTATACCAAATGCAAGTTCTACAATGACACTATATGCTGCCTAAGATCCAAAGTATTTCTGTTAAGGGGAAAGTTATTTTTGTCCGTACCGATACCGATGTTCCCATCTCTTCAGATGGCACTATTGACGATGAGACACGGCTTGCTTCAGCGCTTCCTACCCTCAAATATTTATTGCACCATGGCGCAAGTTTACTGATTGCCGGCCATATGGGCAGGCCAAAAGGATTAAAAATCAAAGAACTCAGCTTAAAGCCAGTGGCAGAGTGGTTTTCAAAAGAACTAGGATTCCACTCAAATATTCACGCCCAAAAACTGCATGGATTTTCAGGATGGAAGTTGCATGATCGGGTATTTGTCTTAGAGAATCTGCGCTATTATGTAGGAGAAGAAGCAAACGACCGTTCATTTGCCAAACAACTTGCGGAGTTATCAGATATCTATGTAAATGACGCGTTTGCGGTAAGTCATCGCAGCCATGCGTCAATTGTAGGAATACCACGCTTCATTCGTGGATACGCGGGTATACACTTACAACAAGAAGTAGAAACGCTTGGAACTATTCTTCAACATCCAAAGCGGCCATTAGTTGTTATTATAGGTGGCGCAAAAATAGAAACAAAACTGCCATTGGTTGAAAAAATGCACCAGATCGCAGACTATATTCTGGTTGGCGGAAAAATTGCTCAGGAAACCCGAACATTATTACATGTTCAACATGAGCGCTTCAAAGGACGTAAATCAATTTTACTTATCGCGGAGTTGAATGAAGAACAGACTGATATAACAGCAAAAAGTGTTGAGAATTTTTTACAGGTAGTGCGAGTAGCGCAAACCATTGTGTGGAATGGACCGGTTGGTAAAACCAACAACTTAGAACAGGATACTGAATTTGGGACACGGGAACTTGCAATGGGAATTACTCATAGTGGCGCTCATACCATTGTGGGAGGAGGAGATACGCTTGGATATTTGCAAAAGATTCGACTCTTGAATAAATTTGATTTTGTCTCAACCGGTGGAGGAGCAATGCTCTCCTTTCTAAGTGGAGAAAAACTGCCGGGGTTGGAAGTGTTGAAAAAGTAGCTCATTGAATTTGTTCAATAAAATTCCTCTTGAACACATGTTGAAATGATTATATACTCATTGCATGATACAAGTTGCGATTAATGGATATGGCCGAATTGGACGGGTTGCTCACCGTATAATTTTGGATAAGCATTCTTCAGAACTTGAAATCGTTGCCATTAATGCTGGTTCCTCAACAGATATTAAAGGTTGGATGTATTTATTAAAATACGACACAGTGTATGGTCCACTTCAGAATCACGAGGTAAGTGTTAAAGCAGAAAATCCAGAAAATATTCAGGATCTGATCGGGTACTTAGTAATCGACAGAAGAGAGCTTCCGGTTTTCTCTCAAAAAGATGCCGCATTGCTGCCATGGAAAGAATATAACGTTGATGTGGTGATTGAATCGACGGGACATTTAACCAAAGCAGATAAATTAAAAGCGCATCTTGATGCAGGAGCAAAGGCAGTTGTGTTGTCCGCGCCGGTGAAAGGTGGAGGAGACGTTCCGACTTACGTTTTGTCAATCAATGCGGATTCATACAAAGGAGAACAAATTATCAGCAACGCCTCGTGTACTACTAATTGCATCACGCCGGTTGCAAAAGTAATTCACGAGCATTTTGGTATTGAAAAAGCAATGATGACAACGATTCATGGGTACACTTCAGACCAGCGTTTATTAGATGGCGGACACAAAGATTATCGCCGCGCCCGCGCTGCGGCAGAAAATATTATTCCCACTTCAACCGGCGCAACCATTGCGGCAGCAGCTGCATTGCCTGCATTGGAAGGAATTTTTGGAGGACTGGCAATTCGAGTTCCTGTTCCTGTAGGGTCGCTTGCAGACTTTACCTTCTTGCTCAAAAAGAATGCCACGGTTGAAGAAGTAAATGACGCCTTAACCAAAGAATCCCAGCAGCCAAATTACCAAGGCATTTTGGCAGTAACCACTGACCCAATTGTCTCTTCAGACATTGTCGGCAGTTCATATTCCTCCATTGCCGATTTGTCCCTTACCCAAGTAGTTGGCGGAAATATGCTCAAAGTCATTGCCTGGTATGATAATGAATACGGGTATGCGAATCGGTTGGTGGAAGAGGTGGTAATGGTAGGAAAGAAAAAAGTTTAAACTTTTTATGGATCCCATTAATCTTCCCAACATTCGCATAATCACTGTTTCTGGTAAAATCGCTTCTGGTTCTACTACGTTGGCAAAAAAAATAGCCCAAACGTTGCATTGGAAACATATTGAAGGAGGAGAGATTTTTTGGGAGGCTGTTCGAAAACGTATGGGGTTACATTCCCAAGATACAAACCTTCGTCCGGATGAAGAAGACACCTTATTTGATGCGCAGCTTAAAAAAATCTTGCACGAAGATAACCATATTGTGCTTGAGACAAAATTAGCAGCATTCAATGCCCAAGGAATTTCGGAAGTTTATAAAATTGGGGTCATTTGTGAAAACGAGAAAGGAGAAGACCAACTACAAATCCGTATTGATCGGTTAGTAAACCGTGAACAGGTATCAGTAAACCAAGCAAAAAAAGACGTGATAGATCGAGAACAGCGTGATTTAGAAAAATGGCGAAAGCTCTACATGAGTGGTGACGAAAATTGGGTGTATTTTGATAAGAAGTATTATGATTTAGTGGTTAACACATATTCTCACAACCAAGATGAAGCATTGAAGCTAGCTCTTCGAGGAATAGGATACTCAGGATAGTTATTTATACGGATCTTTGCACACCATTACTTTGAGTCTTCTGACCGGTAATCCATCTTCTTTTCGCAAATACTGATAATCGGGATTTGGATTTACATCTGCCCAGTTTTTGGTGGATTTTCTAAAGAAGTTATCCACTAACTCTTCTTGAATTCTCTGTATTTCACGCTGTGGTCCTGGTGTGTATGGATAGTATGCAAATCTGCCGGTTAGTGGCTTTAGCAATGCACAAACCGCAGGCAGTGATCCTAAATCATTTAACCCTTTTGTTGTTGTTTCAACCGGATACGTATCAGAAGCAATCAGATCGATAGTGTCTTTTTGCTTTGGCGATTGTGCCAGTTTATTCAATTCCGTACTTGCTTCTCCATGAATAATAGTTATACGTATTTCCGGAGGTTTGATATGAGGAAGTCCTGGCGGTGTCATACGTAGTATTATGGGAATAATATTTTTTGCCCACTGTTGTGCTTGTTTTACCACTTCATTGTTGAGTTCTATAATATAGTACTCATGAGGTTTATCTGATGGAATGCCGGCAAGTTCCCACATCATTGCTGTGGATAAAATTCCCAGTCCAAATCCACACTCAATTATCTTGAGAGGACCCTTTTTGAAGCCATCAGAGAGTTCGCGCGCAGTTAACAGACTCCAAGGCGCTTCGCAAGAATCCATTACTTCTCGCTCTTCTCCATTTTGTTTAATAATCATTTTTATTCCTGCAGGAAAATCGTAAAAAGAACCAACGGGATACTCAAACGTTCCGGCTTTGTAGGTTTGGTATTCGGGAATAGCGGTACTCCATTGGGTAATTACGTCTTCAGTATTCTTTTTCGGACGATTTGAAGGAGATTCGTTGGGTATGATCGCAGGTTCAATGATGTGTTGTAATTGTGTTTTTGGTTTAGACACTTAGTGCTCCATTCTATAAAAGCTACGAAAGCTATTTTATAAATTTATTCCTTTCAAGTCAAGCTCGTTGATAAAATCTATTGATATTTCAAGAAGTAAGTGGTAGAGTAAGGCCACAACTATGTCTTCTAAAAAGATCAACTTCATAGACTTCTTTTTGACCGTAGGATTATCAAAACGGTTGCTTCGTGCTGGGTGGGTAAGAGAACATATACAAGACCCGGAAAGCGTTGCAGAACATTCATTTCGTGTTGCTATGCTGGCAATGGTGCTTTCTGATAAACTTGGATATAAAGTTGATAAGGAAAAACTTATAAAAATGGCATTGCTTCATGATCTAGGGGAAGTAATAACGGGTGATATTATAATTGAACGACGTGAATTAGTAGATATAAAAAAACGTGATGAAAAAGAACGATCAGAACGAGTAGGCATCAGACAAATATTTGATAAAATTGGTGAAGGAGAGAGCTATGCTGCCATTTTTGATGAAATGATCAATAGAAATACCTTAGAAGCAAAAATTTTTTGGCAGTTTGATAAACTTGAAATGGTGATTCAAGCCTTTGAGTACGAAAAAGAGCAAGGAAAAGATTTAGAAGAATTTTTCATAGGTTTTGAAAAAAACTATACTCAAGATCCATTCGTAAGAAATATTTTTAATGATTTAAAAAAAAGGAGAAAAAAAATCCATGAAAGTCGCTGATGTCATGCAAAGACATATTGATGTGGTGAACGCTTCAACTCCGATTAAAGAAGTTGCTCGATTTATTTTTGGTCATGGGATCAATGGATTACCTGTGTGTGAGATTAAAAAAGTAATCGGATTTATTACCGAACGAGATATTCTCAACAAGTTTTATCCTTCAATTCACGAATATTTGCAAGATTCCGAACATATAGGAGATTTCGAAGCAATGGAAAATAAAGCAAACGATGTATTTGCATTAACCGCAGCAGACGTGATGAGTAAACAGCCGATAACTGTTTTACCTGATACTCCTATCCTGCATGCGCTCTCTCTTATGTTTGTTCATAAGATTGGACGATTGCCGGTTGTCGATAAACAAGGTAATTTAGTTGGTTTAATCTCGAAACGAAATATCTTCCGAGCAGTGGTGAATAAAAAAATTGCCTTCGAGGAGGAAGAAAAGTTTTTTGACTGGTTGGCGCGCTATTATGATAATGCATTTGACTGGAATAGGCGGTTATCTCTTGAAATTCCAGATTTAGTTTCCTTGTTTAACAAACAACAAGTTCATACCATACTCGATGTAGCATCGAGTACTGGCGAACATGCCGTTGCTTTAGCCAAAGAAGGGTTTCAGGTAATAGGTGTTGAGATAAGCACATTTATGTACGATCTCTCAATTGAAAAACGATCTCTTCTGCCTTCAGAAGTACAGGAACGTCTTACGTTTGAAAAAGGATTATACGCAGAATCACTCAAAAAAGTGCAACCTCCTGTAGACGCAGCGCTTTTTATGGGAAGCGCGTTGCCATATGTAATGTATACAGACAGAGACATTTTAGAGCAAGTGAGTACGCTCTTGCGTCCTAAAAAAGCAACGTTAATTTTGCAGACAGTAAATTTTGATAAGCTTCTGCGACGAGAAGGGTTTCGGGATTTTAATTTAGCTTACAATACCGAACAAGAAACAAATCCGTTTGTTATGATGATCGCGTTTTATACCCGCCAAAACGATGAACTGCTTAATCATACTCGGGCAGTGTTTAATTATATAGGTAATAGATGGGAGTTTCGAGGAATTCATAGCACACCTGTAGTATATTTGAATTCAGGTTTGTTACTTCCGCGCTTAAAAGCGTTGGGATTTTCAACGAAATTACATGGAGGATTATTTTACAGTCCATTATTTGGATTTGGTTTTCGTCAGCATACCAGTGATTGGTTGACTGTTGTCGCAACACGATAGTATACTGGTAATGCTTAGGTATGAAACGAATTACATTCATTATTTTCACTCTATTTTTACTCAATACGCCTCTTGTGTTCGCTCAACAAGCAGAAATAACCGACCGGCCAACATCTTACCCTGCAGAGCAAACCGCATCACAAGCAGGGTCACTTGACTACCAGCTGCCCTATCCTGGCTTATTGCCAGACAACCCGTTATATTCTCTTAAAACATTTCGGGACAAGATCATTAGCTTTTTGATTTCTGATCCGGCCAAAAAAGCGGAATTTAATTTACTCCAGGCAGATAAGCGCTTAAACGCGGGATTTTATTTGTTTAATAAGCAGCAAGGAAAAGAACAACTCGTTGTTTCAACAATATCAAAAGGGGTAAATTATTTAGAACAAGCAATAAAAGATGAAAAAGAAGCCAGTAAAAAGGGGATAGACTTAGGTGATTTACCTCGTCGAATAGAATTATCTGTTATGAAACACCAGCAAATTGTAAAATCACTCAGGGAAAAATCATCCCCGGGAATAAAATCACAATTTATACAAATTGAAAAAAAACTCACGACATTGGCCCAACAGGTTAAACCACAAGATAAAAAATAACAGAGTAATACCGATCGGTTTCTCTTCATTTTCTTACATTTAAAATCGGAAGCTAAGCAACACTTTGATATAGAAACGTATAGTTGACAGTACAGATGTAGTGCTATAACATTTTTGTTGGCACTACATAGCAGGCAGGGGAAATAGATTTCAAATAAATACCAATTTCAAATTTCAAATATCCAATACCAATGGCATTTTTAATCTGAAATTTTTAAACATATGCATTGTCCTTACTGCGGTAACAAACATTCAGAAGTCGTTGAAACCCGAGACAGTGAGGATATGGACACGATTCGGCGCAGGCGAGCTTGTTTAAAATGCGAAAAGCGTTTTACAACGTACGAACGCGTTGAGAATGTCAATTTGATTGTTATTAAGCGCGATTTACGGCGAGAACAGTTTAAGCGCGAAAAGCTCAAGAGTGGAATTTTACGGTCTTGCGAAAAAACCACTGTTCCCATTGACATCATAGAAAAGATTGTTACCGAAGTAGAACGCGAATTGAAAATGGCAGACACGGTTGAAGTAGAGAGTTCAATTATTGGTAACAGTGTCGCTGAAAAATTAAAAGTCATTGATAAAGTAGCATACATTCGATTTTCAAGTGTTTTTAAACGATTTGTAGATGTTGAAGATTTTGAAAAAGAAGTAAAAAGGCTTATTCAGTAGAGTTCCTTACTTATTTCTTGAGAAAATCATATAAGTTTCTCACGATATAACCGTATACCATAATTATCAGAGTTTACGTTTTTTCCTGAGCGAAGTCGAAGGGTTCATGAATACAGAAAGCCTTCGGCAAGCTCAGGCAAAAATTACATATCTTAACTATGCAATTAGAAGGTGTTCGCAAAAAAGTATTTTTAGATAGATATTCCTTAAAAGATAAGGAAGGAAACCCGCTTGAACAAACCCCAGAAGAAATGTGGCGCCGGGTTGCCCGTGGTATTGCCAAAGTAGAAAAAACCGCTAGCCTTCGAAAACTATGGGAAGACAAATTCGTTGCGGCAATGACAGATTTTAAATTTGTCCCTGGTGGTCGGGTACTCGCTGGCGCCGGGACTGGATACGCCGTCACTTTTTACAACTGCTTTGTAATTCCTTCTCCTCCAGATTCGCGAAATGGCATTATGGATAACCTTAAAAACATGATAGAAATCATGGCGCGTGGTGGAGGAGTAGGAGTGAATATTTCATCGTTACGTCCTCGAGGCGCCCGGGTCAAAAAAGTAAATGGCTTTTCTTCAGGTCCCATTAACTGGGCGGGAATGTATTCATTGGCAACGCATGACATTATCCAACAAGGCGGTTCTCGCCGCGGCGCGTTAATGCTGATGTTGTGGGATTGGCATCCGGATATAGAAGAATTTATTACGGTTAAGGAAGATCTTTCTCGTATCAACGGAGCAAATCTTTCAGTCTGTGTTTCAGATAGCTTTATGGAAGCAGTCAAAAATGATGAAGATTGGGATTTAGTATTTCCTGATATTGAAGACCCTGAATATGACGAAAAGTGGGATGGGATTTTAGACCACTGGAAAAAACTGGGTAAAAAAGTCAAAGTATATAAAACTATTAAAGCTCGGCATATGTGGGATCTTATTTGTAATGCTGCGTGGCGTTCTGCAGAACCCGGATTGGTTTTCATGGAGCGCTACAATAAGTGGTACAACAACTGGTATTGGAATACAATCAACTGCGTAAATCCGTGTGGAGAAGAAGGACTGCCAGCATGGGGAGTATGCAATTTGGCATCGTTGAATTTATCCGCATTTGTGAACGGCTATTCAGGAGACAAACCAGGAGAAATGGATTATAAGGCATTGGCAGAACACGCGCGAATTGCGGTACGGTTCCAAGACGATGTCGTTGATGCTGACCAATATATTTATCCAGAAATTGAAGACATGCAGCACCAAGGAGAGCGAAGGATTGGGCTGGGGACACTTGGACTTGCTGATGCGCTTATTAAAATGCATTTGAGATATGGGTCAGACGCCGCGCTTCCCGTGGTAGATAAAATCTATAAAACCATTCGAGATGCCGCGTATGATGAATCAGTAAATATTGCCAAAGAAAAGGGCGCATTCCCCAAAATTGAGAAGAAGAAACATTTAGATGGATATTTTATTAAGCAACTTCCAGAAGAAATCCGCAAGAAACTCGGAAAATTCGGTATTCGAAATTCCATGTTATTGCAAGCAGCTCCAACCGGGACGACCAGTTTATTATCAGGTGCATCATCCGGAATTGAACCCGTATATGAATTTGAATATACCCATAACGGACGATTGGGAAAGCAATTGGTATATCACGCACTCTATGGTGAGTGGAAAAAAGCACATCTCAATGAAGAAAAACCAGATTACTTTGTAGGAGCAAATGATTTAACCCCTGAAGAACATGTAAAGATCCAAGCGGTTGTCCAAAAATATGTTGACGCATCCATTTCAAAAACAGTTAATGCCCCGAATGCGCATACCGTTGATGATGTAAAAGAACTCTACATGAAAGCGTATGATTTGGGTTGCAAAGGAATTACGTATATGAGAGATGGGTCTCGTATGGGAGTATTACAACGAGTAGAGGAGAAAAAAGTAGAAGAGAAAAAAGAAGAAAAGCCAGCAATGCCAGAGACTCCTTTTGTTCCAAGACCGCTCGTGGTAGAAGGAGTAACATACCAAGCAGAATCACCGTTAGGACGAACATATATTACCGTTAACCATCATGAAGGCAAGCCATTTGAAGTGTTTATCAATAATGGAAAAAGTGGGTCAGATGTCGCTGCGATGGCTGATGCATTAGGCCGAATGATTTCCGTATTATTACGATTACAAAGTCCCGTACCAACTCGTGAGCGCATGCGAAAAGTTGTTTCAGAACTTTCTGGAATTGGCGGAAATCGAAGTGTTGGATTTGGTGAGAACCGTGTTCGGTCATTACCAGATGCCGTTGCAAAAGTATTAGCCAGGTATTCAGGGTTTCGGGTAAATGGACAGGTTGAAGATATGGTAACTGCGCCCATTCATGTTGACTCGGAGGGTCAGAATGGGAATTTTAGTAATGGGCATGTTTTGAATGGTTCTGCTTTGCAGAAAACTACAGAGTTAGCAAAAGTACAAGATGCCCCAGCTCCGGTGGAGCAACTTACCTTGGGTGGGTCATCAGTGAGCTCCCCCTCTTCATCTGCAACAAACCTTTTTGATATTTGTCCAGAATGTGGCGCCGGAAGCCTGGCTTATGAAGAAGGCTGCCAAAAGTGCTACTCATGCGGATATTCTGCTTGTTAGATGGAAATTCAATTATTTTTGTGAAGACTTCTTTTTTGAAGGGAATTTTGCCCAAAACGTAAGAAATAAGAGTAACGCAATAACTCCAAGTCCAATTCCAATGTTTACGCGAGTTGCAAAGTCAGTTAAATCAATCATTGGTAAGTTCCTCCAATATCGCTTCTAATTTTAAAGCAATGCCAAGTAAGACTATAGCCCAAAATAGAGACTGTGTCTACACAAGGATGTTTACAACTGTAAAAAGTAGTAAAAATAATGCAGAAGCAATATTGGTACATATAGCTGAGGTTATTTTTATATGAAATTTCTGAAGTTCAAAATTCACAGCTTAAGTATAAGGTAAGAAAATGAAACATATCAAGAGATGAAATGAGCCCATAATATCACATCAAGAATCAGGTATTGAAAAAAAATTTCATAAGGACTATTCTTAAGTAAGTACAGGTAAGTGTTGTGTAAATCAACCACAGTGCCGCTACTGTAAAGTCAGAAAACTGTACTAAGAATACCCCTCGAGCAAGGAATTGTTTGTATTGAAATCCTTCTCGAGTAGAAGGATTTTTTTATGGGAAAAAATAAATTTATTATTGGAGGAATTATAATTGGAGTTTGTTTGTTTGCATTCGCGTTGAGTACTCCTCATATAAAAAATAGTTCACCGAGCCTGTCTCCGACAGCTGCAATACACAAGCAAGTTAACAATGACGTATTTATTTATTCAGGGGAAGATGGAAAAGATGCCTTGCGTATATTACAAGAAAAAACAAAGGTTGAACAAGAAAAATCAGGGCTGGTGAGTTCTATCAATGGGCGAAAAGCAGATCCAAAGAAAAAAGAATTTTGGGCATTTTATGTGAATGGGAAATTTGCGCAAGTTGGTCCGGCTGAGTATCAGACAAAAGATACAGATAGAATTGAGTGGAAGATAGAGCACTATTAAATTCAAAATGCAAAATGCAAAATTACAATTCAAAATTCAAAATCTTCTGAGTCCGTTGGCAATAATTCTATTTGCGGTTCTGCTGCGATTAATTCCTCATCCACCAAACGTAGCTCCGATTGCGGCTTTAGCATTGTTTGGAGGAGTGTATCTGAATAAAAAATATGCCTTGGTTTTCCCACTTATTGCACTGTTTCTTTCTGATCTATTCTTGGGGTTTCATGCAAGTATGCCTATGGTATATAGTAGTTTTTTGTTAACCGGATTGATTGGATTATTGGTCCGAAAGCGCAAAACCGCATACACAATTGTTTCAGGGTCGTTGGTTTCATCCCTTATATTTTTTCTGCTTACAAACTTTAATTATTGGTATGCAGAAGCACTGTATCCAAAAACTTTTTCTGGGTTTGTGCAAGCATATGTGAATGCCTTGCCGTTTTTTAGAAATACGATTATTGGAGACTTATTGTTCACCGGATTATTTTTTGGAAGTTACGAGTTAGTGAGACAGTTATTTTATAAACCTTCTTTAACAAAATCATGAGCTTAAAAATTTATACTAAAACAGGAGATAAAGGTACCACTTCGCTCTTCGGAGGAAAGCGGGTTTTAAAATCAAGCGCGAGGGTTGAGACGTATGGGACAGTGGATGAACTCAATAGCACCATTGGGGTAGCAATAGCGCAGAGCGCAAAGCGGAAGACGCAAAGTGCGAAGATTAAAACAGAATTAATAAAAATTCAAAATGATCTACTGCTGATTGGGTCAACGTTAGCAAATCCTTTGGCAAAACCATTAGAAAAGTTAGATAAACGAGTTGAAGATTTTGAAAAACTGATTGATGAATTGACAGCCAAGTTGCCAGAACTCCGCAATTTTATTTTGCCCGGTGGCGGAGTAGCAGGAGCTATGTTGCATCTTAGCCGGACCATTTGTCGGCGGGCAGAGCGAAGGATTGTCGACCTTAGCCAAACAGAATCTGTTGATACGCATATTCTTACCTATTTCAATCGATTATCTGATGTTTTGTTTACTCTTGCTCGCTATGTTAATTATAAGGAAAAACAAAAAGAAACAATTTGGAAACAAAAGTGACTTGTTAAGGGCCGGCCTTATACAAGGTCGGACCTTTTACCTATATCGGGTGAATCTCGTGTGAATCGAGAGCTGTGCCGCAACTGTAAATCCGCAAAAAAGCCGGAAAGCCAGAGCCCCATGAATTTTTCTCGAGCAAGAGTATACAAACTCCTCGAGATGAGGAGTTTTTTTATGGTTCGTACAGAAACCCAAGATCAATTTTCCTCAACAGAAGAAGCAAGATTGGCTCGGTTCAGACGGCAATGGCAACCAGATGGTTCTCATGATCACGTTGTTGGAGATGACCGACTCAGCGAATCTGAGCCCAAAAAAGAAAGAGTTGTCCAGTACAACCGTAATTTTGATATTCAAAAATACAAAGCAGTGAACGCGCTTCAATTTACAAACCCGGAGCTGTACCAGCAAAGAATCCAAGCGTTGGATGCACAGACCCTCGAAAATTTAGAAACAGCTTTAGGAGAACGGCTCAATGCTAGTATCAGCAAGCGGCGAGATGATATAGAAAATGGGCATCTGGTTGATAGAAATACCCATGAATCCTTGCTTGATATGTTTAAACGCGGACAAGAATGGCGGGCAAAAAACGGTTCTTTGCCTCACGACCAAATGCGCGAAGCAGCTGAGGTAATAGGTTTTACCAAAGTTGATCGAGTATTTAATGACGAGAATACCCCGATCGGCACCATGATGTTTTCTCGCTCAGAGCCAGGAAGGCCAGGGTCAAGGTACCAGCATAATTTTTATGATGTGTTTACATTAAAAATAGATGAAAAGGGAGAGCGATATAACGAAGCGCAGCGGTTTGTAACCGGATTAGACCCCAAAGAGTTTAGAAAGAAAATGCTTCAGCTTTTAGATCCAACCTATGCTGATGCATATAATCCTAAACTTGGGATTCCATTAGATACTTACATGCTTATGCATCCAATTAAACTTTTGCCAGGGACAACTAAATATACCAGCGCTGAAGACTTGCATGGTGATTTTCATATTGATTCGAAATCTCTTCCCTTAAATATATACACAGAAACAGTAAGACGCATGAAGCCTTATGGTAAATACTACATTCAAAGTTTGAAAGATGATTCTGATAATATTGAAGAAGGAGATTTGCGATTCAAGGCGTATTTTAACATTGCAGAAGATGAAATAGTTAATGAAGTAACAGAAGATATCAATAATAATGTTGTCTTCCAGCATGCAGATCAAGAACAGGTAATTAGGAGAGATCATATTGTGCGTTCTGGAAACCAAGCCATGCGTATTGTCCAAACTGCATGTGGGGAATCAGGAGACAGCGGAAGCCAGACTGCATATAGTGTTGCTGAATATGGACAACGATGTAAAACATGTGGACAGCCTGAAGCAGATAACCACTATCATTGTCCTAAAACCTCATGTAGTAAAAAATACGCTGATGAAACGAAACTACCAGCGAATATGCGTACCAAAAAATGTTCTTGTGGTTTTGAGTTTCACTGTGAGTAAGATATGAAAAAACAACAGAGCCTTATTGAAGGAAAAGATTTTTATTACAACGAAGATGGATTGGTAGTTTTGACCCGAGAATATCATTTAAAGCGCGGCTTTTGCTGTGAGAGTGGATGCAAGCATTGTCCATATAATAAAAAGTCAAAACTCAAAAGTACCAGTAAAAAGTTAAAAGTTTTTTTCTTTTAATCTTGAATTTAAATTTTGCCTTTTGAATTTTGACTTTTATCTAACGTTTGTTTCTCCTCTCTTTTTTTGGTATGATTGAGGTGTATGAATGATGCTGCCCAAGCTACGGATCAGCCTCTTGTTGTTCCTGTTGTTTCGGGAGACGCGCCAGTGGTAACCCAACCATTAGTGCAACCAGTTCAATCGCCAGCAGCACCAGCGCCTGTTTCAACGCCACCAGTAGTTGAACCGCCAGAGTCGTCAGTCAGTAGCGGCCATAAAGAACAAGAACCGCTTCCCAGTGCTCCACCGGTTACTGCTGAAGCATCGCCTGATATAGAAGTTTCTGAACCAGAACCATCTGTGCATCCAGAAGTACAAGAAGCAGGAGTTGAGCCAGTATCAGAACTTCCAAAAGTCTCCGAAGACGCGAAACAAGCAGGAGTGCAGCTATCACATGAAATAGCGCCCGTGCCTACGCAACCATCCGGAATTGTACAGCTGTCGCTTTCTGAAGAAGAGGTGAGTATGCAGCGTAAAAAACAAAAAAATGTTTATAATGCATTTACCTGGTTACTTATTGAGATGGGAAAATATTATAAAAGGATGCACAGAAGAATAACACCGTAATGCAAAAGTCAAAAGGCAAAGGTCAAAATTCCAATGCAAAAGTTAAAAGATTCTCTTGAATTTTTACTTGAACTTTTGAATTTTGACCTTTTGCCTTTATTTATATGTCTAATCAATCATTTGCCATTGATAGTGTGGGGGCTTTATTTATCTCCCTGATGCTCGGATTGTTTATATCCGTTGTGCTTGCATTGGTCGTAATTGTGGGGGGCTACCTCTTAATTTTATGGTACCGAAATCGCGACCGCGAAGGGGAATCGTTAGATTCGGTTTTGTTGCAAGTAGCAGTTCCTCGGGATAATGAGATTAAAATTGACGCAGCAGAACAACTCTTTGCCAGTTTGGCATCGATTCGAAAAAGTGGGTGGCTTTCATTTTTCAAGCCACAATCGCATTTGTCATTTGAGATAGTTGGTATTCCCGGAGATATTCGCTTTTATGTAAACGTGCCCAATAAATTGAAAGACTTAGTTGAAAAGCAGATTAACGGCGCGTATCCTGATGCAGATATAACCGTAATTGATGAAAAAAGTACCCAAAATCCATCGTATGTATTGGGGAATGAATACAATATTTTTTCCCAAGAAGGGAAAGTTGCATTTGCCTCATTAAAATTAAAAACGTCGAATTATTTACCCATTAAGGTCTATAAAGATTTACCCGTTGATCCGCTATCTTCAATCACCTCAGTCGTAGCAAAAATGGGGGATGGTGAAGGAGCAGCAATTCAAATACTCATCAGCCCGGCTGATGGAAAGTGGAAAAAACAAGGGAAATCATATATTGCAAAAACCAAAAAAAATGAAGCAAATCCTGAAACAGCGCATTACTCTGCGGATTCAAAAGAGTTTGAGGCAATAGAAAACAAGACAAGCAAACCAGGCTTTTGTGTGGTGATTCGCATTGTTGTTTCTTCAAGTTCAAAAGAATCCGCTCAATTACATTTGAATAATATTACCGGCGCATTTAGCCAATTTGAAGCGCTCAACTCATTTAAAAAACAAAAACATTTGTTTAAGGGGACTTTTATGAATGATTTTATCTATCGGTATATGCCCATGTATGGGTCACTTTCTGTGTTGTCGAGCGAAGAACTTGCAACGATTTTCCATCTCCCCAACAAAAGTATTACAACCCCCAATATCCATTGGATAACAGCCAAGCGTGCTCCGGCGTCCGCTTTAATTCCAAACGCAGGATTGTATTTAGGAAAAAGCAGGTATCGCGGTATGGTAAAACCAGTCTACATGGGAATGGATGACCGCAGACGCCACATGTACATTATTGGAAAAACAGGTACGGGGAAATCCGAATTCTTAAAAGACATGATTATGCAAGATATTCGAGGCGGGCAAGGGTTGGCAGTCATTGACCCTCATGGAGATTTAATTGAAGATATTATGCCACTGATTCCCCCAGAGCGGGCCGAAGATGTTATTTTATTTGATCCCTCAGATACGCAACGCCCCATGGGATTTAATATGCTTGAAGCAGAGACTGAAGAACAAAAACATTTTGTCGTATCCTCAATTATTGGGCTCATGTACAAATTATTTGACCCTCACCAAACTGGAATTATTGGCCCGCGTTTTGAGCACGCCATTCGGAATGCTATGTTGACGGTTATGTACGAACCTGGGTCAACTTTTATTGAGGTTGTTCGTATCTTAACTGACGCTGCGTTTGTCCAAGAGTTGTTGCCAAAAGTGCAAGACCCGATCATCCGGCGATATTGGACAGACCAGATTGCGCAAACCTCAGATTTCCATAAATCAGAAGTCTTGGATTACATCGTTTCTAAGTTTGGACGGTTTGTTACCAATAAAATGATCCGAAATATTATCGGGCAATCTGAGAGCGCATTTAATTTTAGAAAAGTTATGGATGAAGGAAAAATTTTATTGGTGAATTTATCGAAAGGAAAAATAGGAGAAGAGAACTCAACATTCTTAGGATTAATTTTAGTTCCAAAAATTCTGGTTGCGGCGATGAGTAGACAGGATATGCCCAAAGACCAACGGCGAGATTTCTTCTTGTATGTTGACGAGTTCCAAAACTTTGCGACGCCTGACTTTGCTCAAATTTTATCTGAAGCTCGAAAATATAAACTTAACTTGATTGTTGCGAACCAATTTATTGGGCAAATGGAAGAAGAAGTGAAAAATGCTATTTTTGGTAATGTTGGTTCGATTGTCTCATTCCGCGTTGGGGTAACTGATGCGAATTATCTCCAGCATGAATTCCAGCCGATATTTGGAGAGCCGGACTTAATCAATGTTGAACGTTATAATACCTATGTAAAAACAATTGTCGGTGGCGAGCCAATCATGCCATTTTCCATGGATTTAACCCGTGACATGACTGCCGAAAAAAATCTCGCGAATCCTCGAGTATCAGAACTCGTCCGCGAACTTTCACGGCTCAAATATGGACGGGATGTATCGGTGATTGAGGCGGAGATAGCGCAGAGAGCGAAGCTGTAGAAATTAGATATTAAGATATTGAGATACTAAGATATTAAGTGACAAGTTTAAATAAATTTACTGATCTTAAAGTGTGGAAAGAAGCACACAAACTAACTCTTCTAATTTATGAAATAACTCAAAAGTTTCCTCGAACTGAGATCTACGGATTAACTAATCAATTAAGGCGAGCGGCTGTTTCTATTAAATCTTGTATTGCAGAAGGTTATAATAGATTTCATTATAAAGATAGGCTAAATTTTTGTTAGGATGCTCGTGGTTCATTAAGAGAAGTGCAAAGTCAATCTATTACAGCTAAAGATTTAAAATTTGTGGACGAACAGGAATTCAATAAAGTTTTTACACAAACTGAAAAAATAGGAGTAATTTTAGGTGGCCTCATCCGAAGCACAGAAAATTTGTCAAAGAAGTAAAACTTTGCTATAGTGAAGGCACTTAATATCTTAGTATCTCAATATCTTTATTTCCGCGTCCGTAGCTCAGTGGTAGAGCGCTACTCTTATAAAGTAGATGTCCTTGGTTCGAATCCAAGCGGACGCACTGTTTCATAGGTATATTGGCTTATTGGAAAAAAACTTATTGATCAACGAAGAACGGCGTTATAGTTCAGTGAGAACAGTGGTATCTTTGCCGCGTTCTTTGACGAAGTCTAAGTAGCGTTCGGTGGTTGAAAGTCGTTTGTGGCCTAATACCTTAGAGAGAAGAATCAGGGACACTCCGTGCTTTAAATGGTGGGCGACAAACGTATGGCGCAAATCATTTACCTTTGCCTCTTTGATTTCTGCCAAGCGGAAATAGCGTTCGATTGCAGTTCGGATATTCCTGACTAAGAATGGTTTTCCAGACTTGGTGACAAAAATTCTATCTTCTTTGACTTGAGGGCGTACTCCCAAATAGCGGTTAAGGGCTTCTTTTGCTGGGCGATTAAGCGGAACCATGCGTTCTTCGTGTTTTTCAACTGGCCGAATCCGAAGCGCATCTCCTTGAATATCTCCCATGCGAAGTTCTGCAAGTTCGCCAATGCGAATGCCGGTTTGTAACAAAAGTTCAATAATTGAAAACATACGCGGGTCATTTCTGGCTGCGTCTCGTAATGCCCGGTATTCAGTTGGATTAAGGATGCGAGGGGGAGTGAGTTCATACCGTGGGTGAGAAATAAGCAACGATGGGTCGTCAGTTACATATTCCTTTACCTTCAAAAATCGGTAAAAAGTGCGGGTTGAGTTGATTTTGCGAGATAATGATTTGGGAGTATAGCCATCTTTACTCATTTTTGCGAGGAATGCTTGGATGTCATCTTTCGTGACTTCGTGGATCTTTCGCCGTTCCATTTCCTCCAAAAACACCACAAGCTGCTCGATGTCTTTTCCATATGCTACAATGGTAGACGTCGAGTGTTTATTTTCTTTTAGGTAGTTCTTGAACTCATTATGAGCGTCTTTCAGCCCGACTTGATTCATAAGTACGTCCTATAATATCAGGATTTTAGCCGATAGTCAACCCTGTATCGTATTTCGGTAAAATTGGTAGACTTATACTCTATCATATTTAGAATCAAACTTATAGGGGCAATTTGGCACTATAGTATATGAAAAAACCCCTTTTTTTTATCGTTTTATTAGCTTCAACTCTTATTATCCGAAACTTGGTATTTTCTATTTATAATCTATGGAACAAACAGAATTTACTCTCGCAAATCGAGCGTGAGCTCCAGCGTGAAAAAGAAAAGAATAAAGAGCTGCAAGAGCAATTCGCACGCGTAAGTTCTGCGGATTTCTTAGAAGAAGAGGCTCGTAATAAACTTTTTTTAATAAAACCGGGTGAAAATGAAGTGATCATTTCTTCAAAGCTGCTTCACGCTTCACGAACGGTTACTCCTATGCCTGTCGAGCGAGTACCCAACTGGAAAAAATGGTTGGATTTGTTCTTGTGATCCGAATAAAAGGTGCCATGTCATTCGGAAATATTCGGATGCATTCGGATTAAGATTTTCTCTTCAACTGGTGGATTTCCAAACAAAGCTGCGGCATTGTCACCTCGTACAGAAATTTCCATAAACGGATCGTCGTAGCCAGATGAGCCTGGGGCAAACGTAAGACTTCTATGGCCGTGGGGAATATTGAACATTCCGTCTGTAAAAATGGCGCGATACGTTTTATTATTGATGGCAAGAGCGATTTCGTCTCCCGAGTTCAATTGGGTTTGAGAAAGTCGAATCGTCGTTTTGATATTTCCATACCCATCAATTGAAGCGATAACATTATGAGGGTAGTTGGGAATTGAACTAATGTCAACAATCTCACTCAAAAAGGAGGGGTCGCCTTCCACCATTTGGCTAATGACTTGAGGAAATTTATCACGCGACCGAAATTGCGACCCGTTATCTTCCACTTGTACTTGGCTAAAGTCCATGATGTATGGCTTGATAAACGAAAACGTGTAGCCAGCATGTACTGCCATCAGTTGGAATCCATTCACGAGCTTTGCGTACATGAGTTTCTCACCGCTGTTATTTTTTTGCGCTTCTTTGTCATGGCTGCGGGGAGCAGTATTTGAGTAAATGAAGGTGTTCCCATCATTTGCGGCAAGCGCTATTTGGTAAATCCAAAATCCCGTATTTACAGTACTAAAGGGCGGCGTGGAATGGGGATACACAAACGCGCCGGGTATGCGGCTTCGAAGCTGCAAGATCACTTCGGTAAACGCCGGGTCGCCGATTCCATAGTCTGCGATAACAAAAATAGTGGGGTTACTCATATCCATAAAAAAACCTCCCGTTTTGGAAGGTCATTCTGAGATTAGTTTGTTGAGAAAACTAACTCATAACCTCCTTTTGGGAAGCCATCATCATGAACATAGAATTAGTTTTCATTGTGTCCAACTATTGTATAACTGAGAACTTTTTTTGTCAATATACCGTAATGTTGCGGGGTTTGTATTCAATTAGGATATATTTCCTTCACAATCCCCACACATTTGTTCCCTCAATGTAAAGTTTTTTTCTTAAAAAGAAAACAGTAAAAAATCATGCAAATTTACAGTTCCATAGCCTCTGCCATAGTACAAGACTAACAACCTCCTCGTACCCTTTCGTGGTAAGGAATATACCTTCCACAGATGCTCTTCTATTTCAGGTAATTATAAAAACAACAGCCTCTGTCTTAAAGAAGGCTGCTGTTTTTTTTACCAACAAGATTACCTTTTATATCTTAAGGCTCTTGTGTTATTCACTCAGAGAAGCAGTACTGCTTCTCTGCAAGTGTTATGGTTGTTTGCCGAGTCCGCCTGATTGGCCTTGAATACCTGTTTGGTTGTTTTGGCTTAATCCTTGAACCCCTGTTTGGTTATTTTGGCCATTGTTGTTCTGTCCATTGGGTTCATTCGCTGCAAACACTGCACCGACAGAACTTAACAAAAGCGCAGCAGTTGCGACACCAACAGCTGTTTTTGTAAGCAATTTATTCATGGAAATTTTCACCTCCTTTTCAAGTAGATTTGTCCGTAAGGGCTACTACCTCCTAACGTAAGTTTCAAAAAAACGAGTTTCTTGTTTGTCTGAAACGGCTCAGTGAGTAATTTGTGTTTTTCATACATTTTCTATAAGTTCAAGAAAGATTTGGAGGTAGCCGTTTATATCTGTTTCAATACATAAGTATCTTGATGTAAAAAATAAGTATAAACTACGCAAATTAATTTGTCTATACTAAATTTTGTAATAACTTTAGTTCGTAAAATGAGGATCTTGCGGACAAGAGTATCAGTGCAATAAGACAATTATTACATGGTCTACCAAGTGTTCATATATTTATCCGTAGATCAATATTCGCAGTTTGTAGATCCCAATGAGTTTCGGAACGATGGAACTAGGAATTTTATTTTAGGTTGTTGTTTCAACCCAAATTTCATTAGTTGCGGGTCTGGGAGTTGCGCCCAGCCTGCAAGATTATGAGCCTCGCGTGCACTGTACACTAACCCGCGTGTAATGGAAGTATACACGATTGATTTGAGGTTAGTCAAATAATACGTCGCTCACAACGAGGCTGGGTGGTTTGTAATCTCGCATATTTAATGCTAAAATTAGTTCGCTTGCCAGGGTAGCTCAGTCGGTTAGAGCACAGCATTCATAACGCTGAGGTCGTGGGTTCGAACCCCACTCCTGGTACAAAATACGTGCAAAAAATCAAATAAACTCTGCAATTAATATCCTATAGCGATTGACTTTTAGCCTCAATTTTTGGTACTATTGCATGCGTATTACAGTAATAATAGGTGCAAGCTGCCTGTTTACCCAGAGTTTTTACAAAGGAGGGTTTTTGCTGTTTTACATGCTGAACTGATCTTTGATCTAGTTCATATGCACTTTAACAGTTTACCACGTTCGTGAAACTGAACGTGGTTTGTGGAAAGTCATTAATGCACAGCAAAGCTAAAAGAGAGGTACGCGTGACTTTTTTTTGCACTCTTACTGTTTCTCCTGATGAGGTAGTTGCCGCAATTACCGTTCTTTTTGCAAGTTTAGCTTTTTGGGGTGGGCTTATTTTCCTGCCCCGACAAAACCAAGAAAAGGATCAGTAATCCTCGCGACAGAGAAGACTGTGGCTGTGAGATGACGCCACAAAGGAGGTGTACTCCTCTAACTCCGAAAGGAAACAATCATATGACTTTCCCAAACAACACTAGTGCCAAAGGCACCAGGAGACCAAGAACTGAGAATAAAGAACTCAGAATCGGACTCAACCTCTTACAAGAAACGCTCTATGCATGCGTATTTAGAATAAAGGCTGAGGATACTCCTCGGTGCCTTTTTCGTTTTTACCCTCACTCTGGCCTTTCCTTGAGGGAGAGGAAACTACAAGTATGCTAGAATGAAACCCTATGAATAATCAGCCGATTGGAATTTTGGACTCAGGGATTGGTGGGTTGTCTATTTGGAAAGAAATTGTTACGCATCTTCCCCATGAATCAACAATCTATGTTGCGGATTCGGCAAATTGTCCGTACGGAACCAAATCTGAAACGGAAATTTATTCATTAGCCCACCGTTTAGTCCAGTTTTTGATGAATAAGCACGTAAAGCTTATTGTAGTGGCATGTAACACTATCACGGTATCGTGTTTGGATACACTCAGAGCAGAATTTTCTCATGTGCCTATGGTAGGGATTGTACCCGTGGTAAAGACAGCTGCAGAACTCACACTTAATAAAAAAATCGGTATTTTTTCAACCAGTAGAACCAGTAAGAGTGATTATCAGCGTGGCTTAATCGATCAATTCGCAAAAGGTTGTGAAGTAGTATCTGTTGGAACTGACAAATTAGTACCTTTTATTGAGGAGGGTCACCTTGGGAATGTTCAATTCAAATCTATTCTGAAAGAGGAACTTCAGACTTTTGTCCAAAATAAAGTTGATACGATTGCTTTAGGATGTTCTCATTTCCCCTTTATTCGAGACCAGATTCAAGAGGCGGTTGGCCCAGAAGTTCAATTACTCGATTCTGGCGGAGCAGTTGCGCGGCAAGTTGGACGGATTCTCACCCATAATCACATCCAATCAGAAAAGTCATCACCAGTTCATCAATTCTTCACCACAGGGAAGAAAGAACAGTTTGTTTCTACAGGTGCTCAGTTATTGGGAGGAGAATATGAAGAGATTATTCGTAAAGTAGAGGAAGTTTCGGTATAATCTGTTCAGCGTCATCCTGGTAAGCGACGAAGGAACGCATCCAGAATCTATGAGAACAGTTCAAGAAAGATTCTGGACCAAGTCAGACTTGGTCAAACTTGGCTGCGGCAAGCCAGAATGCAGGGAATTTCATAATTATGAAAACTAATATTGATTTCAAAAACAAAAAAATTGCCATAATCGGAGCTGGGGTTGAAGGAATGTCTAGCGCCCAGTACCTTGCTTCAAAAGGCGCGGATGTTACGATACTAGATCAAAGAGATGAAAAAGAAATTGGAAAATTAGGAAATTTAGCAATTAAGATTCGAGGAGGAGAGCAGTATTTAGATGGACTTGACAAGTACCATATTATTGTCCGCAGCCCGGGAATTAAACGCGATATCCCAGAACTTAAAAAAGCAGAAGAAAAAGGCGCCATTGTTACTTCACAAACCAAACTTTTTTTTGAATTTTGTCCGTGTCCAATCATTGGAATTACCGGAACAAAAGGGAAAGGGACAACCTCATCGTTAATTTACGAAATGGTTAAAAAAGACAAAAAAGATGCTTATTTGGGCGGCAATATAGGAAAGCCCCCATTTGAATTCTTGGATACATTAACTCCTCAGTCACTCGTAGTTTTAGAGCTCTCCAGTTACCAGCTCCAAGACCTTACCAGAAGCCCTCATATTGCAATTATGCTTATGATAACCAGTGAGCATTTATCTCCCGATAAAAAAGATACCCCTCATCAAAATTATCATGGTGATATTTATGAGTATGTAGATGCAAAACGGAATTTGTTGCGTTTTCAAACCCCACAGGATTTTGCCATTTTGAACCGCGATTATCCCGCAGCAAATGAGTCGGATATTTACACTGATGGCGCGGTTTTTTTGGTAAGCCGCGAACGCGAGGTTCCAGAGCAAGGATGCTTTGTCCGTGGCCAGGCAATTTGGGTACAACGTTTCGGCAACGAACAGAAGATTATTGATACCAAAGATATTTTGCTTCCAGGCAGACATAATTTAGAAAACGTATGCGCAGCTGTCATGGCAGCGATTCTGGCTGGGGTTTCAAAAGAAAGTATTGTCTCAGTCCTGAAAATGTTTAAAGGCTTAGAACATCGATTAGAATTGGTAGCTTCCGTAAATGGTGTTCGATATTTTGATGATTCGTTTTCAACTACACCAGAGACTGCGATTGCGGCAATCCAGGCTTTTAAAGAATCGGAAGTTTTAATTTTAGGTGGGGCGCATAAGGGAAGTGATTTTTCAGAATTAGGTTCAGTAATAGGACAAGCAAATAACATTCGAGGGATTATAGGAATAGGTTTAGAATGGGGCCTCATAAAAGAAGAGATTCAAAATTACAAAAAAGAACTTTTTATGATTGAAGGAGCGCAAGATATGCATCAAATTGTCCAGGCAGCTTCAAAAATTGCGCAACCTGGTGATGTGGTATTATTATCACCTGCGTGTTCTTCTTTTGACATGTTCAAAAATTACAAAGAGCGGGGAGAGTTATTTAAGCAAGAAGTAAAGAAACTCAAAAAATAAAATACTTTCTTATGGATAGTTCATTTCAATTTAAACTGTTAAAAAAAGATTCAACAACAAAAGCCCGGGTTGGAGAAATCCATACGCCTCATGGAGTCATTCAAACTCCGGCGTTTGTTGCGGTTGGGACACGCGCTACAGTTCGAAGCCTTACTCCCGAAGACCTCAAAGATACCGGAGTTCAACTCTTATTTGGAAATACCTATCATTTGCACTTGAGGCCTGGTGAAGATTTGGTACAAGATTTTGGTGGACTCGGAAAATTCATGAGATGGGACGGGCCCACTATTACTGATAGTGGTGGTTTCCAAGTATTTTCATTTGGGCAAAAAAAGGTAGTTGATTTTGATCCGAGTAATCACGCAAGAAATCTTCCAGACCAAGAGGAAGATGATGCGTTACTCGTAAAAATTAATGAGGATGGCGTAGAATTTCGATCGCATATTGATGGTTCAAAACATTTTTTTAGCCCTGAGGAATCGATAGGGATTCAAAAAAAATTAGGCGCAGACATTATTTTGTGTTTTGACGAATGCGCGCCTTATCCATCTGACCATGCATATACCCAAAAAGCAATGGAACGGACCCATAATTGGGCGCAGCGAAGCCTCGCTGAGTTTAAAGTTCAAAATGAAAAGTTCAAAGTAAATCCACACCAGGCGCTGTACGGTATAGTTCAGGGGGGAGTTTATAAAGATTTGCGCGAAGAGTCGGCGAAGTTTATTTCCAGTTTGGACTTTGACGGAATTGCAGTTGGCGGGGTCTCTGTTGGGGAAAGTAAAGATGAAATGCGAAAAGCGTTGCAGTGGGTACATCCATTTTTGCCAGAACAAAAACCGCGGCATTTATTAGGGATTGGAGAAATTGATGATATTTTTGCCGGAGTAGAATATGGCATGGACACGTTTGATTGCGTGATTCCAACCCGGTTTGGGAGATATGGCATTGTGTTTGTACGGCCAGAAGAATCAGATGGCAAGCCATACCGGGTTGATCTCATGAGAACAATCTACGCAGAAGATAAGCGACCGATTTCTAAATATTGCACCTGTTATGTTTGCAAAAAATATACTCGGGCATACCTCCATCATTTGTTTCGGGTCAAAGAATTATTAGCATATCGTCTAGCGAGTTATCACAATATGTATTTTATTAATCATTTGGTCGAGAATATTCGGCAATCAATTCTGAATGGAAAATTTGAAGACCTCAAAAAACAATGGCTTTGATTGTGTAATTGACTTCTTTCTGCTGTACCATTGACTCTCTTATCATTGAATATGATATAATATATGGTAACAAGCGTTGATCTGGGGTTTTGGAGCCAGGTCGTCCCCCCTCGCTCAAGCTATGGAGGGACACGCTTTCGCAAAATACATAATGCGTCGGAGGCGAAACCGTAAACAACAATCAGTTTACATGATTGTTGTGAAAGTCAGCAACGTGTGTCGTTCTGTAAAGCAGAATTACAGCAGTAACGGAGCACGTCATGAATAAGTAAATGCAAGGTGGCACCGTCTGTAAAACAGGCCCTTGTAAGTTATTAAGTACATGCTTGATAATTTACAAGGGCTTTTTGTTTGGAAAATATGAAATTACCTAAGATACAGATATCTCAGAAACCAACTTATAAAAAATTCGCAGAAGATGTGGATTTTTATGAGTTGTTCCAAAAAATAGAACAGTCGTTTGATAGGTGTTTTATTTTTGAGTCATTGGGTGAGGAAGGAAAGTTTTCCCGGTATTCAATTTTGGGATTTGATCCCCAGCATAGTATTTCGGCAAAGGGGAATACCTTCATATTTGATGGAGAACCATATGAAGTTGACAATCCTTATTACGCGTTGCGCGAAATTATGCCTCAAAACGCAATTGCCCGAAATTACGCAGGAGGACTGATTGGACACTTAAATTATGAAGCAACAAATTATTTTGAGCCATCAGTCCGGGTGAAAGTACATGATAAGTTTGACCAATTTATGTTTGGCGTCTATACAGATGGATTAATCTTAGACAAACTCACCAATGAATTGTTTTATTTTTACTATGATACCGACAGAAGTGGACAGCTTACAAAAATTGCGCAAGCAACAATCCAACCAAAGCCTTTGAAGGCAACATTTATTCGTGACACTGCAACTCGTGAAGAACACGCGGACATGGTTGAAAAAGTCAAAGATCATATTAAGGCTGGCAATACGTTTCAGTGCGAAGTTGGGTTCAAAACAGAGTTCAAAATAGATGGAGACGCGATTCATATTTATGACAAATTACGCACAGTGAATCCGTCTCCATTTATGTATTATGTGAAGTTTGGTGACAAAAAAATTATTGGCGCGAGCCCTGAATTATTGTTTTCACTCCGGAATGGAGAAATGGCAACTCGTCCATTGGCAGGAACGATTGGAAGAGGAAAAGATGAACAAGAAGACATGCAGCTTGCCCGGGAATTATTGCACGACCCCAAAGAAATTGCCGAACACAATATGTTGGTAGATTTACACAGAAATGACATTGGCAAAGTGGCGCAATTTGGGACGGTAAAAGTCCGGGACTTAATGAGTGTAAAAAAATTCAGCCATGTCCAGCATATTTCAAGTGAAGTTGTAGGAATTATCAAACCGACTGAAGATATGTTCTCGAGTCTTGCGGCGCAATTTCCAGCAGGAACCTTATCAGGCGCGCCCAAAATAGAGTCAATGAAAATTATTGACAGCAATGAACAAGAAGCGCGGGGACCGTATGGCGGAGGAGTTGGTCATTTTGGATTTAATGGAGAGTGCACGTTTGCAATTGCAATCCGTTCTTTGTTTGTTTCAGGGACTTATGCCTATGCCCAAACAAGCGGCGGCATTGTGTATGATTCAGAGCCAGAGAAAGAGTATGAGGAGATACAGAGGAAGTTGGCGGCGATGAAGGAGGTGTTGAGCTTGTAAAAGCTTAACTGAAATATTTATGAAACTACTCATTATCGACAACTACGATTCTTTTACCTATAACCTTTATCAATACGTGGGTGAGTTGCTTATGGAAAAGGAGGAGCTTGAGGTGTTGGATGTGGTTCGGAATGATGAGATTACTCTTGCAGAAATAAAAAAACGGCAGTATGACAAAATTATTATTTCTCCTGGACCAGGAGATCCGTCAGATAGTGCATATTTTGGCGTATGCGCTCAGGTTCTCACTGATTTGGGAAAAACAACACCAGTGTTGGGAGTCTGTTTAGGAATGCAAGGAATGGCGCATTATTTTGGGGGAAAAGTGGTGCGGGCAAAAGTGCCAATGCATGGGAAAACCAGTAGTGTGGTCCATGACGCACAAGGGGTATTTGCCCGATTACCACAGCATTTGTCAGTCATGAGGTATCATTCATTGGTTGCGGATTTACACAGTTTGCCAAATGTGCTACAAGTAACAGCAGTTGCATCAAATGCTACCAGTTTGGAAGAAGCGATCAAAAAGGATTCAGACGTTGAAATCATGGGACTTCGTCATAGAGAATATCCAATTGAAGGAGTGCAGTTTCATCCAGAGTCGTTTGCAACTGAGGGAGGGAAGGAAATACTGAGGAATTTTTTGTTCAATTCGAAGCAAAGAGCCTGATGACAGAATAAAAGAAGAAATATCTGTTTTTCAGTTTTCTGTGCTCTGTATTCTGTTGTCCGTTTTCCGTCATCTGAATACAGTTTCGGATTTTAGTTTTAATCCTATGGATATCAAATATTTACTAAACAAATTAGCAGAAAAACAAGATCTCACCACTGAAGAAGCTCAGGAGTTTATTGATATGTGCGCGAGTGGTAGTTTGGCTCCTTCCCAAGTTGCAGCAGTCTTAATGGGACTTCGCATGAAAGGCGAGACCCCAGATGAAATCGTAGGGCTCATAGAAGGTATGAGGAAACATATGATTGCAGTTCAGTCACCTGAAAATGCGCTAGATACCTGTGGAACAGGTGGAGATGGAAGTAATACCTTTAATATCTCAACAACTGTTGCTTTGGTAGTTGCAGCAACAGGAGTCTCGGTTGCAAAACATGGAAATCGGGCAGCATCCAGTAAATGCGGAAGCGCTGATGTTTTAGAAGCATTAGGTGTAGATATCATGTTAAAGCCAAATCAAGCGAGTGCAGTTCTCAAAAAAGTAGGATTCGTCTTTTTATTTGCGCCGCTGTATCATCCGGCAATGAAATATATTGCGCCAGTCAGAAAAGAGATTGGAATCCGGACGGTATTTAATTTCTTAGGCCCGCTTTTAAATCCTGCAGGAGTAAAGCGGCAGATTATTGGCGTCCCCAATACAGAAATTGCAAAAAAACTTACCGGGGTTTTGAAAAAACTTGCATATGACCATGTATTATTAATGACGAGTCAGGACGGGTTGGATGAAATCAGTACTGTTGCTTCAACGAGTATAATTGAGATACAGAAAAATAAGGTAAAAACGTATGACATCAGCCCTTCGGATTTTGGCATTGGCAAAACAAGCCAAGCAGAATTGTTGGGAGGAGACGCAGTAACCAATGCTAAAATCCTTATCAACGTGTTATCGGGAGAACAAGGGCCACGCCGAGATATTGTTTCCTTGAATGCTGGCGCGGCTTTATATGTTGCGGGAAAAACAAAAAGCATTGCAGATGGAAAAGCGCTTGCTGAAAAAATCCTTACAGACGGTTCAGCAAAACTTTTATTGGAAAAATTAATAGACGAGACACAACGATATGCATAAGATTTTAGAGGAAATTATTGTTATGACTAAACAAGATTTGGGAATTCGGAAAGAACGAATTCCGCAGGAATTACTGGTTACTATGATTTATAACAACAAGTTTCCCGTAAGCACGTTTAAAACAGCAATAACTCATCCAAAAACAGGAACGGTCGCAATCATTGGAGAAATTAAACTGGCATCGCCAACAGAACCTGCATTAGGTTCTTTGGAAGATATGTTGGATAAGGTGGATGAATATGAAGAAGCAGGTGCTGATGCAATCTCATTGGTGACTGAAAAACATTTTTTTAAAGGTGATATTTCATATGTGAAAAAAATAAAAAGTGGCAGTCATATTCCAGTGCTTATGAAAGATTTTGTGATTGATGAGTACCAGGTATATGAAGCGCAATTGGTAGGCGCTGACGCGATTTTATTGCTGGCGGCCGTGTTAGAAAAAGAGGATTTGGCGCGACTGGTAGATGTTGCAGAAGAGATTGGTATTGAGCCAGTGGTTGAAGTATATGACGAAGAAGATATAGAAAAAATTGAAGGGTTAGAACACCACATTGTTGGCGTGAATGCGCGTGATTTAGAAAAATTTTCGGTAGATGTAGACCATGCCTGTGTCATCATGGAAAAGATTCCAGACAGATTTGTAAAAATTGGGTTTTCTGGGATAATGTCTTCAAAAGAAGTAAAGAAATACAAAGAAGCGGGAGCACATGCAGTATTGGTTGGGACGAGCTTGATGAAAGCAAAACGGGTGAAAGATTTCATCTCCTCATTGCGAGTGTAGCAAAGCTGGGTTTAATGTTATAGATCTGGAAAAACAATCTCTAAGGGTCGTCATCCTGATAAGCGAAGAATGAGCGCATCCAGGATCTGTTAACAGTGAAACGATTCTGGACAAGCCAAGTCAGACTTGGACAAGCCAGAATGACGGAGAAATAACAAAACTCATATGAATGTAAAGGTTAAAATTTGTGGGATTCGGAGTTTGGAAATTGCGCATGGTGCAATTGATGCTGGCGCTGATTTTTTGGGATTTAATTTTGTTCCGAGCTCAAAACGATATATTCAACCAAAAGATGCGCAAGGAATTATTGACCACATAAAAGAAAAAGTGAAAGTAGTAGGAGTATTTCAAGATCATCCTATTGAAGAAGTTCAAGAGATTGCTGCTCAGCTCAGCTTAGATTACGTTCAGCTGCATGGAAATGAAACACCTGAGTATTGTTCAGAAATAAAAAAGCCAGTAATCAAAACAATTCGAGTTATGCCTCAGAGAACGAGTTCAGAACTGGAAAAACAAATGATCGCATATCAGGCAACGTATTATTTATTGGACCGCCCTAAACAAGGTGAAGGAGCGATGATTGATACAGATATTGTGTCTCAATTAACCAGTAATTTCCCTATTTTTTTAGCAGGTGGATTAACGCCTGAGAATATAGGTTCAGTTCTGCAAAAAGTCCATCCGTTTGGGGTTGATATTTCAGGGGGAGTAGAGACGAATGGAGAGAAGGATAGGGGAAAGATCCAGGAGTTTATAAAAATTGTAAAAAAATCTCCGTCATCCTGGTAAGCGACGTAAGGAGCGCATCCAGAATGACGACAAATATGAAAACACAAAACACCGGCCATTTTGGAGAATTTGGGGGACGCTATGTTCCGGAAATGCTTATTCCGGCGCTTGAGGAGCTTGAAAAAGCGTACAACCTTGCAAAAAAAGATCCTGAGTTTCAAAAAGAGTTTCATTATTTGCTCAAAACTTTTTCTGGCCGCCCGACTCCACTTACTTTTGCTGCAAACCTTACGCAACAATTAGGCGGCGCGAAAATCTATTTCAAAAATGAAGGATTAAATATCACCGGCGCTCATAAAATTACCCACTGTATTGGCCAAGCATTATTAGCAAAACGCATGGGGAAAAAACGCCTGATTGCAGAAACCGGAGCAGGCCAACATGGAGTTGCCACGGCAACTGTTGCAGCCAGGTTGGGATTTGAATGCGTGGTGTATATGGGAGAAGTAGATATGGCCAGGCAGCGGCCAAATGTATTCTTAATGGAACGGTTGGGCACAATAGTTATCCCAGTTTCTTTTGGGAGTAAAACTTTAAAAGACGCGGTGAATGCAGCGATTAAAGATTGGATTGAACGGGTGGAAGATACGCATTATTTGTTAGGTTCAGCACTTGGCCCACATCCATATCCAACAATGGTTCGGGATTTTCAATCGGTTGTTGGGAAAGAAGTAAAAGAACAACTGCAAGAAGCTGAAGGCAAATTGCCAGATGTGGTTATTGCCTGTGTGGGCGGCGGCAGTAATGCAATTGGGATTTTTTCGGAGTTTATCTCGGACAAAAAAATTCATCTCATTGGGGTTGAAGCAGGTGGGCGTGGAAAACACATTGGAGACCATGCAAGTAGGTTTCAAGGTGGAACAGTGGGTGTTGTTGAAGGGTACAAATCCATTTTTCTCCAAGATAGCGACGGACAACTCCAAAAAACACACAGTATCTCAGCAGGGCTTGATTACCCGGGCATTGGGCCAGAGCTTGCGTATTTACAGCAACAAGGACGAATTGAGTTTGTGTCAGCAGAAGATGAAGAAGTACTGAATGCCTTTGACCTGGTAGCAAAAACAGAAGGCATTATGCCAGCGCTTGAGTCATCACATGCATTAGTTGAGGCAATCAAACGCGCCCCAAAGATGAAAAAAGATGAGATCATGGTAGTAAATATTTCAGGGCGGGGAGATAAAGATTTATTTATTTTGGCAGAAGCATTTGAGGATAGGAAGTTTTATGAGTTTTTGGGAGAATACATAAGAGAATGACCAATTCCTAATTACTAATGACGAATCAAAAGAGACAAGAGACAAGACATGATAGAAAATAGAAGGTAGATTTTTGAGGATAGAAGATGGACATATGAATAAGATTGATCAACAATTAGAAAGAGTAAAACAGGAAAAGAGACTGGGTCTCATGACTCATGTCGTAGTTGGGTATCCAAGTTTGGACGTAACTAAGAAGTTGGTTATTACCATGGAACAAGCCGGAGTAGATTTTGTGGAATTGCAGATTCCATTCTCTGATCCGTTAGCTGATGGCCCAACTATTATGCGGGCATGTGAGGAGTCTTTAGAGGCTGGAACCAAAGTGAAAGATGCGTTTGGAATTGCTTGGGAATTATCACAGCAAGTTCACATTCCCTTACTCTTCATGGGGTACTATAATACGGTTTTTAAATATGGAGTTGAGCAGTTTTGCAAAGACAGTAAAGAAGCTGGTATCTCAGGATTAATCATTCCTGATGTTCCGTTAGAAGAAGAGGAGCGAGAACATTTTCTTGCAAGGTGCAAAAAATATGATTTATATGCAATTCGGGTCATTTCTCCTGCATCAACGTTTGATAGGCTCCAAAAAAACGCAAAGTATGCTGAGGGATTTGTGTACTGCACAGCCCGACAAGGGACAACTGATGCGAAAAAAAGGCTTGACCTAAAGCTTGAGCGATACCTCCAGCAAGTTAAGAAAACATTTTCTGTACCAGTCGCAGTCGGGTTTGGTATTTCGAGTAATGAGCGGGTAGATCTTATTCGTTCTCACGCAGATATTGCAGTTGTGGGAAGCGCGTTGATTGACGTGATTAATAATTCAAGTTCAGATCGAATTGAGGAAGAAGTGAGCGGATTTATTCATTCACTTGAGGTATAATAGAGAGGCGCGACGAAGAGAGCGCAAGGCGTAGAGCGAAAAAGCGCAAAAGAAACTATCTATGAAAAAAAGAGTATATTCCCTCCTTCGCCAAGGCTACGGAAGGGCAAGCAGGAGTTATCTATGAATAAAAAACGTGTTTACTCAGGAATTCGGGCTACTGGGCGGCTTCATTTAGGAAATTATATGGGAGCTGTCAAAGGTATGCTGGCTTTGCAAGATGAGTATGATTGTATTTTTTCTGTGGTGGATTTACATACAATTACTGTTCCATATGACCCAAAAACTTTACCGCAATCTGTTCGAGATATTGTGTTAGATTATTTAGCAGCAGGGCTTGATCCAAAACGGTGTAAACTTGAAATCCAATCTCGTGTTCCTCAGCACATGGAACTTGCCTATTATCTTTCAACTATTTATCCAGTTTCACGGCTTGAAGATTTGCCAACATATAAAGATAAAAAAGCTCAATATCCAAAGTACATCAATATGGGATTATTGTATTATCCTGTTCTTATGGCAGCGGATATTTTGCTCTACAAAGGAGAATTAGTTCCGGTTGGAATTGACCAGGAGCCGCATTTGGAAGTAAGTCGAGAGATTGCCCGCAAGTTCAATTCTATGTTTGGCGAAACATTTCCAGAACCCAAGCGTTTTGCAACAGAAGGCGAGTATGTCCCGTCTCTTTCAGGAAGCGGGAAAATGAGTAAATCAGTTGAAGGAAGTTATATTACCTTAACTGATGATTTAGAGACAATTCAAAAGCGTTTAGCATCTGCGCCGACAGATAGTGGAACAGCAGGAGGAGACGTGCCAACAGAAGGAGGAGTGGCAAATTTGTTTGCGATGCTTAAATTGTTTGCAGGCCAAGAAATATCTAGCAAGTTTAGCCAAGATTATCAAATCAAACAAATTCGGTACTCAGACCTCAAAGAAGCATTAGCCCAAGCAATTTACAAAGAACTCCAACCTTTCCAAGAAAAACGAAAAGAATTTGCCGCAAATCAAAAACTCCTCGATGAGATTTTAGAGCAGAGTAATGCTGAATGCAGAAAAGAAGCAGAAGAGACTATGAGAGAAGTGAGACAAAAAATGGGGATTGCCTAAACTACCCATACAGAAAAGAGCGAGTTTAGGAAGTAGAAGCTAGACGTCTTTCAGGAATGTATGAAAACGGTATGATTTATATAGTTTAGCTTGGCAATCACTATGTTTTTATGCTATACTCACCCTTGAAATGGCTACAAACGGAAAGAATAACCACAATAACAAACGTAAGATTGTAAAGCTCAAAATCAACTTATCCTGGAAAAACATCTTCTTGTATGGTTTTTTGCTCACCTTCGCGTTCTTTATCTTCATGGGATTAAGCACGCCGTTTGAAAATAAAAAAACAGTGCCGCTTTCTCAGGTGATTCAAGATGTAAAAAAAGGGGAAATTACCCAATTATCAATCACCGAAAATAAAATCACCGCATATGGCAAACATGGCATTGAGCAAACATTCAAAGAGCCTGGGTCAAATGTGTATCAACTCTTTAAAGACGCAGGTGTTTCTTTGGATAAAACAAAAGTCCAGGTTACTGATGAGACAGGATTAAATAACTGGCTCAATATTGCCTCTGCAATCTTGCCAATTGTTTTAATGATTGCTTTCTTTTATTTCTTATTCCGCCAAGCCCGCGGCGCGCAAGAAAGTATTTTCTCATTTGGCCAATCAAAAGCGCGTATATTCAATAAAGATTTGCCAAAGACTACTTTTGCTGATGTTGCTGGAGTGGACGAAGCCAAACAAGAACTCACCGAAATTGTAGACTTTTTGAAAAATCCTGGCAAATACAAAGCAATGGGAGCAAGAACTCCAAAAGGCGTTTTGATGGTAGGTCCATCAGGAACTGGAAAAACCTTGCTCGCGCGAGCGACCGCAGGAGAAGCCGATGTGCCATTTTTCTCTATGGCAGGGTCAGAATTTATGGAAATGTTGGTTGGAGTTGGCGCATCACGGGTACGAGACCTCTTCAACACCGCTAAAAAAGCCCAACCCGCAATTATCTTTATTGATGAAGTTGATGCAATTGGAAGGCAACGGGGCATGGGGCTCATGGGCGGACATGACGAACGCGAGCAAACGCTTAATCAGATTTTAGTTGAAATGGATGGATTCGCTCCAACTGAACAACTTGTCGTAATGGCTGCTACGAATAGACCTGATGTACTAGACCCAGCCCTCATTCGTCCCGGACGTTTTGACAGGCGCGTAGTATTAGACTTACCTGATATACAAGGACGAAAATCTATTCTGACTATTCATGCCAAAGGAAAACCATTTGAGGAAAAAGTTGATTGGGAAAAAGTTGCCAAACGAACTGTCGGATTTTCTGGCGCAGATTTGGAAAACATGCTCAATGAAGCAGCAATCTTGGCAGCACGGCTCAATAAGAAATCTATTGACATGCGGGATTTAGAAGAAGCCGCAACCAAAGTAAAGCTTGGACCAGAAAAAAGACGACTGCAATCAGATGATGATAGACGGATGACAGCATACCACGAAGCAGGCCACGCCTTAGTTTCTTGGGAAATGCCGCATATGGATCCAGTCCATCGGATTTCAATTATCAGCCGGGGACTCTCATTGGGTCACACCATGATGGAACCAGCAGAACGCGTACACGAAACCAAAACTCATTTGCTTGAACAAATAACTGTTATGCTGGGTGGTCGGGCAGCAGAGAATTTGGTATTTAAAGAAATGACCACCGGCGCTTCGGATGACATTGCCAAAGCAACTGATGTAGCCAGGACTATGGTAACAGAGTACGGTATGAGTGAATTAGGGACGGTAAACTTAGCAACCGAACGTCGCATGATGTACGAGCCAGTAAACATTTCACCAGAAATGGCTGCAAAAATTGATGAGCAGGTAAAACGGTTCACTGATGCCGGATACAAACAAGCATTGCAAATTTTAGGCAAGCTCCGTGATAAGTTGGATGTGTTGGCTGAAGAACTCATGAAACAAGAAACAATAGAATCCGAAGAATTCATCCGCATTATCGGCCCCAAAAAAGCCCTGGTTCCTGCGAAAGGATAAAACGTATCGCAACAAAACAAACTATTTGTTATAGTTATTTATAATGAGCATTGATAGCGGATTCGCTCGTCTTCTTTCTGAATTCTCTTTAGATCTTTCTAAAGCAGCGTTTATTACAACTACAATGTGTTTATTGATTGCGTAGAGATTTGCTAAATTACAGGAGGAACAATGACAGGTCGAGACATTTTAGATATTATAAATTCTTTTCAAACATTTCTTATACTAGTAGCTATTTTTGTGAGTATTTGGTTGTTGATTCTAAAAAAAGAGAAACGTTCAAAAACTCCTAAAAAAGACGCTTAAACCTCAAACGTTCAGAATGCTATAATACCAACATGAAACGATTTGTCCTTATCGACGGAAATGCAATTATGCACCGTGCGTTCCACGGGTTGCCTCCCTTAACTTCTCCAGATGGCGAATTGGTAAATGCGGTTTACGGGTTTTTCTCCATGTTTTTAAAAATCTTAACCGACATTCAACCGCATTATATTGCCGTGTGTTTTGATCGGCCAAAACCCACCTTCCGAAAAGCATTGTATGCTGGATACCAAGCAAAACGGCCTCAAATGGCAGATGGGTTAGGCCCGCAGTTTGCAATTGTCCATGGCATATTAGAAAAAGCGCAGGTTACGATTTTTGAAGTTGATGGATATGAGGCAGATGATTTAATCGGGACACTGGCAAGACAAGCAGTTGAAGAGGTAGACGATAGAAAATCGGCGGTCGAAGATAGTAATTTGAAGATGGAAAATAGAAGTTCGATCCCTCTTCAATCATCTACATTCAAAAATCAATCTTCGACCTTCAATCATCTATCGTCAGGTATTGAAGTTATTATCGTGTCAGGCGATCGGGATTTATTGCAATTAGTAAATCATCGGGTGATGATGTTTGCGCCTGTTGTGGGACTTACGAATACGATTTTATACAACGAAGAAATGGTTGAGAAAAAGTTTGGCATTAAGCCTTCCCAAATTATTGATTACAAAGCATTGGTAGGGGATGCGTCAGATAATTACCCCGGAGTTGCTGGGATTGGTCCAAAGACTGCCGCCGAGTTACTTCGTAAATATGGTTCATTTGAAAATTTATACCAACATTTGGGAGAACTCGCGCCAAAACTCAGCGAACGCCTTGCAACCGACGCTGAACAAGCAGCCTTAGCCAAAAAACTGGCAACGATTTTAACAGACGCGCCAATTCATTGGGAAAAAGCAAAGTGCGATATGAAAGAATTCCACAGAGAAAATTTGGGGAAGAGTTTTGAAGAGATGGGGTTTCAGAGTTTGGTAAAGAGACTGGCACCCTCTTATGCTCAAGCTTCGGAAGAGCAAGCAAAAGGGACACAGGATGCAGCAGGGAAAAAAGGGAAAAAGAAAAGTTCATCAGATAATGGAGAAAGTAAACAATTAGGATTATTGTAATGTGAAGGTTACACCTTTGCTAAGGTGTAACTTTTTTAAAAAATGAAAGTGGCGCTGGTTCATGATTATATTAAAGAATACGGTGGAGCAGAACGGGTGCTTGAGGCTTTGCACGAAATCTGGCCAGATGCGCCCGTTTTTACTTCAGTATATCTACCTCGCTATTTAGGTCCGCATAAAGAACGATTCAAAGAGTGGGATATCAGAACCTCATTTTTCCAACAGATTCCGTTCAAGGCAAAACTCATTAGCCCCTTCCGATTACTGTCGCCATTTATTTTTAAATCATTTGATTTTTCCAAGTTTGATGTGGTAATTGTTTCTGCCACAGGTGCTTATTTTCCAAATATGATTAGAACCAAACCTCACCCTGACCCTCTCCTAATCCCGTCAAACCAAGTCAGACTTGGTCAAACGCGACAGGAAGGAAAGGGAGAAAAGGGGGCTATCCACATTTGTTATTGCCATACGCCGCCGCGGTATTTGTATGGATACGCAACAGCGCGGGAGTGGAAAAAGAACCGGTTGGTCAGAGTGCTAGGAGAAACAGCAAACCATTTTTTGAGGATGGTAGATTTTAAAGCAGGGCAAAACCCGGATTTTTTTATTGCTAATTCTGAAGAGGTTCTAGGGAGGATTCAAAAGTTCTACAGAAGAGAAGCAACAGTGATTTATCCGCCGGTGGAGGTTCAGGGTACAGGGTCAAGGGTACAGGGTTCAGGCGAAGAGAGAAGGCCTATACCGTATAATCTGAACCCTAAACCCTACTTTTTGGCCGGGGGGAGGTTGGCTCGGTCTAAAGGAATTGATGTGATTGTGGATACGTTTCAGAAATTGGATAAGCCGCTCAAAATTTTTGGCCGGGGGTTTGGAGGATTTGAAGGAGAATTGCGCGAGAAAGCGCGGAAGCGAAAAGGCGCGCAAGCGAATTTAGAATTTTTAGGGGAGGTTTCTGATGAAGAAAAATTACAACTTATGGCAGGAGCAAAAGCATTTGTATTTGCGTCTCCTGATGAGGATTTTGGAATAACACCAGTTGAGGCAATGGGAGTTGGGACACCAGTGATTGCGTATTATGGGGGAGGAGTGAAAGAAACGGTGGTTGATGGAAAGACAGGAGTGTTTTATCATGAGTTCAGTTCAAATTCCTTACAAGATGCAGTGAGCCGATTTGAAAAATTATCCATTTCAAAAGATGCGTGCATAAAACAAGCACAAAAGTTTTCTAAGGAGCGGTTTCAAAAGGAAATTAAAGCGTTTGTAGAGGATTGTTTAAAGAAATAATTATCCGCGTCTTGTTTTTTTTGGTTTTGGTGGTCTTTTTAGTTTCTCAAGCTTCCGATGATCGTAAAGGAGTCTTTCATATGCTTCGATGTGGTATAATTCTTTCAGCATAACTTGTTTTCCCAATTCAGAACCTTGTTGAATTTGATCAGCTATTTCTTCAGTGGTATATTCTTTTCCTTCAAATGTGTATGTTGGATGTTGGGCAACGGATACTACCGCAATATTTGTAGCTACTTCGGGAGTATGTTCAACATAATCCCACACTTCAACCATAGCAGCGTCATAAAAAGGTTGTATAGCTTGTTTTTCAGAAGCTTTTCTTGCAGAGCTGTATTGCTCTTTAGCATCAAGTCGTTCGCCAAAAGTAATAGGTCTTCCTTCAAACCATCCAGCAGGGTGATTTCTAAAATCAGGATCATTCAAATCAACACCTCGCATGTGAATCTGCGCTTTTTGTAACGCGAAATCAACCTCGTCCATTTTCCACATGCGATCTTTTGGACCAAATACCGCATTCCCTGCATTTCGTATAGAATAAGGATGTGATGGTTCTGAACTGTTGTAATAATTAATATTAAATGCTACAGCGCCTTCCCTTAGCCGAAACACAAACTCCATATAAGGATCAGACGGAGTTGCTCCTTGTTCAGTTCGTAAAGTAAGAATTTTTCCAGTTTTGTAGTAATTGTCTTGGGAAAGATCATAGCTATCATATCGTGAACGATCTATGCGAGAATATTCAGGAAGCACTCGTTGGGTTAATTCGGAAACATTTCGAACAACATGATTTTCGAGTGAAGCTAATAAAGACTCATCTCTGGTGTCAGGATTGTGGGTTCCAAAGTTTGGTGATTCTGTTCCTGCCATAATCGGTGTATTATACCACAATAACTAGCAGAGTTTTTTTTGAGGAGTGCAGTCATTGCTCTATGCCACAAGTTAAAGTCCAGAAGGTCAATTGTTCCATTGCTGTTTTCCAATTCGCATCTGAGTCATTTGTCGTGTCGTAGACAAACATAACTGCGATTATGTCCGCTGGCGAATATCTTGCTGTTGTTGAACAAGCCAAACACTAAAAGGTAAAGCAGCAAAAAGAACAAGTGCCCCAGAGTTAGCAATCTTTTTGTCTTTAGCATAGGTTCAGCTTGCTTTGCATAGCCTTAAACCAGAGGTTGAAGTCTAATAAATCAACAATGCCATCACCGTTGATATCTGGTTTAGTTCCAGCTCTCGGATTTCCTTTAATTGCTTGGAACCAGGCATTAAAATCTAAGATTCCTACACAGCCGTCGCCGTCAATATCTGCTGGTATTAATCCTGGTTGCGTTGTTGGAGTTGGATTCGAAATTGAAGTAGGGGATGGATCTGGTTGGCCGCCACCTAACGGCATTGGGCCGGCGTTATAATAGGCTTTTATCCGTTCTTTAAAATACCCGCCATCATCATCAGCATTTAACGAGTCGCGATTGTTGCCATTAATTGGCGCCGGATTCGTAACGCCATCTTTATTTGCGTCACACGCGCAGGTAGCGCCGTCAGCACCCCGTCCAAATAGAAATGCTACAACACCTGCATCGAGATATTCTTTCAAATGAGTGCGGTTTGGATCTTCAAAGAACCATTCTGTTCGATTATCCTGATAGTGATTCCAGGTATTATTCACTGCTTTCATTTTGGTATTTCCTTGCGGAATCTGCCACATCACAATTGCCTTTTGGGTGCTGTCGACAAATGTTTTTAAAAACAGCCGATTTCTTCTGAAATCTTCACTGTTCCACCAGGCAGCGCCGCCGTCATTATACTGATATTGTTTAAATGCGGCATCACGGTCTGAAAATTCAGAAAATACAATGTCAAAGTTTGCATTCAGAGATTTATAAAAATTTGCTGCACGCTGGCCAAGTTCTAGCACTCGTGGGTCAGGAGGGTCGGTATACACAATGTCTTCGCCAGTTCCCCAGACACTTACATGGTAAGCAACGAGTACATTTGGGGCATAAGTATCCCTGAGTTTGATAATTGCTTGAGAATATCCACTTGCAGTGTTTGGTAAATTAACTAATTCAGAGAGTCCAGTGGCTCCTACTTTTACTTCAAAGTTGGATGCATTATCTTGTGGACTTCGTTGTTGAATATATCCCCAGTTATCTGGTTCAATATGCACGACGATTGTGTTATTTGGAAACGCGCCAGCTTTTTGAAATAATAGCTTAAGGTCATTAAAGTAAGAACGCATCGTGTCAATATTGCGTAAGTTTGTAGTAACCGCATCACCTTCAGGTCCACCACCAGGAAGTGATTGATAAATCATGTAGTACGTAAATACCGGAATGATATTATTTTGGATAGAATCTTCAATATAGTATCTGGCGAAATCGCCATTCGGATTCCAGGTTGACCATCCATTTCCCGTATTAGCGCCACCCGCAAGATACTGATAACGAAACTTAAATGGCGCAATTTGCTTCATGCCAGCAGCGCCACCTGGAGCATCCGCGGTCCCAATTTCTACTTGTGTAGGCCATTTGGCAGGAAGAGGAGGAAGTGCAGCAGTACGTGATTGTGGAGCTGAGGTGTTCCCAGCTTGAGATGGTTGTGAGGGTGGTTTGGAGGGGGTTTTTGAGGTGAATACTAAAATGACAAAAATCATAGAAAGGGCAATTCCAATGGGATACAATATACGATTATTCATAAACTTACTTTAAGCATAACTGAGAGAGATAAGTGGTGTCAATGAGATTCTCAGTTATCAGTTTTCGGTTTTCAGATCTAAATTTGTCAGTTGTCAGTTTTTCAGTTTTAAACTGGTTAACTGAAAACCGATGAACTAAATTCTGACAACCGACGACTGATACCTGATAACTGAGTTATGCTATACTACGCCCATGCCTGAATTACCTGAAGTAGAAACTATTAGATTGGGGTTGCAACAGTATCTCGTTGGCCACACGATTGAATCAGTTGACGTAAAATTGCCAAAAATGCTGCATGGAGATGTCCAAAATATCATTGGAACAAAAGTTACGGGAGTTCGCCGGTTTGGAAAGGGATTAGTTATTGATTTAGAAAATGGATATTCGTTCGCAATCCATGTAAAAATGACCGGACAGGTGATATATCAGGACCCGAATGGAACAGCGGAGACAAACGGCACAAAAGTATCAAAGGTAAAAGTAGGAGCATTGCCAAGTAGAGCAACTCATGTTATTTTCCATTTAGATCATAATACAAAGCTGTATTATAATGATTTTCGGCAATTTGGATGGATTAAAATTATTACATCCGCTGATCTTACTAAGATTTTATTTTTTAAAGAGTTGGGACCTGAGTTTATTCCTTCACCGGATTCTGGACAAGCCAGAATGACGAAAGATATGTTTGCGAAACTTTTAAAAAGTGCCAACACGCCCATTAAACCACTCTTAATGAACCAAACAAAAATTGCCGGTATTGGAAATATTTATGCTAACGAATCGGTGTTTGATGCCCAGATTGACCCACGAAGAAGCGCAAAAAAATTAACTGATGAAGAAATAGACCGGCTGTATGATTCAATTCTCACATTTTTAAAAAAAGGATTGCACTATGGGGGAACTTCAGAACATCATTATGTAAACGCCTTAGGACAAGAAGGAACATACCAAAAACATTTTGTTGTGTATGGCCAACAGAGAAAACCATGTATTCGGTGTGGCTCAAGAATCCAAAAAATCACCCAAGCCGGCCGCGGAACATTTTTTTGTTCCAATTGCCAGAAATAATCTCGCTTTGGTATTTTATCTGGAGAAAAACAATATACTCAAAAGTTATAAAGAGTAGAAGATCAAAGAAAAATTAATATTTATTTCTTCCAGACAACACTCCTATGGGAGAAAACATAGGGGGTAGCTACCATCAGCGCATGTTTTACTTTTTCACTTACTTGTTGTGTTTGTCCGTCAATAAAAAGTTGTGTGTAAGGTAAACGAGATTCTACTGCGTGTGATACATGAATTTCTGAACTCAGTAGCTCACCCATATCTGTTTGAATAGTTCCCCAAGTTTTTATAGTTACCATAGGAAACAGTTCTCCAGTATAGGTTGCTTGATTGGTGTTCCACGAATCAACGAGCGATATATCAAACTGCATTGTAACATTTGCATGCCAATCATCGCGAGTTATGTTGCCAGAAACAAGATAAGGAAGCGTTGCATATGCTGGGTCAAATGCGGCTGGTAAAAAATCTGTAGGAATGACATTAATACGATATAAAAAATATGGAGCAGCTTCGTATTTTTGAGGTGTTTTTTGGGGAACTTTTTCTTGTTTTTTCAGTATGAGCAATGACGCTTTTCGTGGCTTAATAATAGTTTCATAATATTCTTTGAACATATCCATGAGACTTCTTATAGTTGTATCTTGCTTCATTCGTGATTTGAGAATCTTTTGAATATGTTCAGAGTGATCTTCTTGCTGAGATTTTTCTTGTGATTTTAAGAATTCATCAAAATCTGAAAAGTAAGACATGGTTGGATTATATGTCTAAAAACTCTTTTTGTGCAATATTTGATTGAAAAAACTCTTCAGATATGGTACTATGATTGTTACGCATTGAGCGCTATTTTTATATATAGATGGGAAACGGCTATAAGCACAAAACTGTTATTTCTCTCGGAGGGTCCCTTGTGGTCCCGAATGGAGGAATTGATACCCAATTTCTCACCAAGCTCAATAGCTTTATACGAGAAAAACTGACGGAAGATAGACACCGCCAGTTTTTTTTAGTTGTAGGGGGAGGCGCAACAGCCAGGCAATATCGTGATGCCGGCCGCGAGGTAGTAGGCCATGAACTTACCCGTGAAGACTTAGATTGGCTCGGTATCCACGCAACTCGCCTCAACGCCCAACTTATCCGCACCATCTTCCGCGACATTGCCCACCCATACCTTATAAAACATTTCGAAATTATCCGCAAAGTCACAGAACCTGTAGTTGTTGCTTCTGGATGGAAACCTGGATGGTCCACAGATTTCTGCGCCGTATTGCTGTGTGAGGACTATGGAGTACAGACAATTATTAACATGAGTAATATTAAGCATGTATATGATAAAGACCCCAAAAAACACAGCGATGCTAAGCCAATTGACAACATCTCCTGGGTCGATTTTCGAAAGATAGTGGGCGATGTATGGGACCCAGGGATGAATGCGCCATTTGACCCAATCGCCGCCAAAAAAGCCCAAGAAATAGGCACAAAAGTTGTCGTCTTGCATGGAAATGATTTTGAGAATTTGGATAAGTACTTACAAGGAAAAGAATTTGTGGGAACGACCATTGAGTAAAATTCGAAATCCGAAGCACGAAATCTAATAAGTTCAAAATGCAAAGTGCAAAGTTCAAAATTACAGTTAAAAATTTCAAATTATAAACTTTTAATTTTTAACTTTGAACTTTTAACTAACTGAACGTTTTGATATTCGAATTTCGGATTTACATGATATTAAACCACCTTTTTCTCCAAAACTTCCGCAACTACACTCAATCTGAGTTCAATTTTAACCCGAAGACAACTCTTATCGTTGGTCTAAATACTGCAGGGAAATCAAATATTATAGAAGCGATTCATTTGCTTTCGACTGGCAAAAGTTTTCGGGCTGAGAAAGATTTGGAAATGATTCGGTTCGAGGAGCAAGTTTCGCGTATCCAAGGGAAATCAGAAGACACAACGCTTGAATTTCTGCTTACGACTGGCCAAGTAATTGGACGTGAAGCGCCGGTAAAGCGATATTTAGTAAATGGAGTAGGAAAGCGGCGGGTGGATTTTGAGGGAATTCTTCCGTCTGTGTTGTTTTCTCCGGTTGACCTGGAACTTATTATTGGCTCGCCGAGTCACCGACGGAATTTTTTAGACGATGTGTTAGAACAAACTGATCGGGAGTATCGATTAGCAACTGGTGAGTACACTAAAGCGCTTCGCCAGCGAAACGCCCTGTTAGAGCACGTACAAGATACAGGAATTCGGCCAGATAAACAATTTGAATACTGGGATTCTTTGTTAATCAAACACGGACAGCTGATTTCAAAGCGACGAGAGACGTTTTTGCAGTTTGTAAATGATTCTGTAAAAGATGTGTTTCAATTCAACGTGGTGTATGACAAAAGTGAAATTTCGAAAGAACGGTTATTGCAGTATAGAGACGCAGAGATTGGTTCAGGCGTAACTTTGGTTGGCCCGCACCGCGATGATTTTTTGCTGTTCATGAAGAATGGTTCAAAGTTTGATAAAGAAGTGAAAGTGTTTGGTTCCCGCGGCCAGCAGCGGCTGGTGGTGTTACAGCTCAAATTGTTGCAGATTGCATTCATTGAACTGAGTACGCACCAACGGCCACTGTTATTACTGGATGATATTTTTTCAGAGCTTGACCAACAGCATATTGAGTTAGTGTCATCAATGATGGGGAAGCAGCAAACAATCATTACGACAACTCACAAAGAACTCGTAGCCATAGACAAGAACTCGTCCATGAGTATAATAGAGCTGTAAGGGAAAATGTCATCTCGAATCCCACCGCAGTGGGTGAGAGATCCCATCGTTAATACAAACTCGGATGGGATTTCTCAGCCATTTCAAGGCTTCGAAATGACAACGTTGAGTCATTAGAAATTTATCTATGAAACAATTTGATCCATCTATTCTCAAACAATTATATATTCCATCCCCAGATTCCCATAAAGGCGCGAATGGGAAGCTGATGATTATTGGGGGGTCTCATTTGTTTCATGCGGCATCGTTGTGGGCGCTCAATATTGCCTCTCGCATTGTAGATATGGTTTTTTATTCCTCTGTCCCTGAAAATAACGAGATTGTTGCAAAAGCAAAAGAAGAATTTAGAAATGGTATTGTGGTGCCGCGCGAACATATTGAAGCGTATATTGAAGAAGCAGATTGTGTGCTGATTGGACCGGGGATGCTCCGCGATGAGCGCGGAATTTCAAATTTTCCCGCCGCAGCGGGATCCAGCGGGAGTCGTGGCAAATTTCAAATTTCAAATTTAGATGAGATTAATACCATTAAAAATGAAGGTGAACAAACGCGATATCTTACACAGTATTTACTTTCAAAATATCCCCACAAAAAATGGGTCATTGATGCAGGGGCTTTGCAGATGATGGATCCCGAGTGGTTGAGACAACTCAATGGAAATGTGATTCTTACCCCGCATCATGGAGAGTTCGAGAGATTATTCAATTTCAAATTTCAAATGTCAAATTTTAAATTAACCAATGGAAAGATAGAAAAAAATGAAATTGTAGGTAAAATGGCTCGAGAACATAACAGCATTATCTTGTTGAAAGGGCAAAAAGATATCGTATGTTCTCCGAATGAGTGTGTTCTCATCGAAGGTGGGAATGCGGGAATGACTAAAGGGGGAACAGGGGATGTGTTGGCTGGGCTTGTTGCAGCGCTCGCGTGTAAAAATGAGTTGTGGCTTGCGGCGCAGGCTGGGGCATACATCAATAAAAAAGCTGGGGAGAGTTTGGCCAAGCGTGTGGGAGTGAATTTTAATGCTTCTGATTTGGTAGATGAAATTCCAAAAGTAATGAAAGAAGAGCTTCGGTAATTTATTTATTATCAATTCTCTGGAGAAGCTTAGAGAGTTGAAAGGTAATAAATACTGCAATAGCGGTAATCAAAATAGCATATAAAAGGAGAGAAATGACGCTGCTGCCTTGAGGAAGCCATTTTTTTAAGTAATTATTTACTAAGTCTTGAATAACATTATTCCAGGCTAATGCTGCAACCAACCCAAATCCGCTCGTTGAAAGCTGTATCATTTGTTTTACCACTTCAACGTGCAGTTTTTTCTCTTCTGGGTTTTTTGATTTTTCTGAAGCTCGTGCCATAAATATATTATAGCACAAGTTGACAAAATTCGGGAATTATGAGGTAATTGGGGAAATGTACCAACCGAAATTCACCATCACCAACACCATTTTGAAAAATGTCGGCATCATCGAAGCCTGTAAGGAGGTTATTGACCATGCGCCGCTTCTTCCTTATTACGAAAAAGAATTTCAGCAAAATGCCTTGGTCCGCACGGTACACCATGGAACCCACATTGAAGGAAATGAACTCAATTTTACCCAGGCCGAGAAAGTAATGATGGGGCAGGATGTTGTTGCCCGGGAGCGCGATATCCAAGAAGTTATTAATTATCGTGAAGTCATGGATTACATCAACCATATGCAAACCCCAGAATTCAAATCACAAAATGGGGAATATTTGGATGAAAACATGATTAAAGAAATGCATAGAATAGTAGTCCGCCGGATTTTACCAGAAGAAAAATGTGGCGTTTTCCGGATAATTCAAGTGGTGGTAAAAAATAGCCAGTCAGGAGAAGTTTCTTTCCGCCCGCCGTTGGCATTGGCTGTTCCGTATCAAATTCGGGATTTAGCTGCGTTTATTAATAGTTCTACAGAACAAGATATTCACCCTGTTTTGAAAAGTGGAATTGTTCATTATGAATTAGTGCGCATCCATCCATTTTTAGACGGAAACGGCCGCGTTGCCCGGGCGCTTTCAACACTTATTCTATTTAAAGAAGGGTATGATATCCGAAAGTTTTTTTCTTTGGAAGAATATTTTGATAACGAAGCAGTACGGTATTATTCGGCTTTACAAAGCGTTGAAAAAAATGGCGGCGATGTTAGTGAATGGTTGGAATACTTTTCGCAAGGATTGGCAATTGAACTTTCCAAAATTAAAGAACGCATTGAGAGTATTTCTGTTGATGCGAGGATTCGAGAAAAATTAGGTGGCCAGCCATTGTTACTTTCAGACCGGCAACTCAAGATTGTCGAATATATCCAAAAAGCAGGATATTTACAAAACCAAGCATTTAAAACCATATTCCCTATGGTCTCAGAAGATACAATTTTAAACGAACTGAAAATTCTGGTCCAGTCAGGAATTATTAAGAAGCAGGGTGTCACTAAAGGCGCAAAATATGTGATGGTATAATATCTTATTCGCTGGAAAGGAGAGGGAATATATAAGACTCATATGACATTTTCTAAATTAGCTACTTATTTTGATAAACTCGAAGCAACTTCTTCACGGTTAGCACTTATTGATATTCTCTCGGACTTGTTCAAGAAAGCTCACAAAGATGAGTTGGACGAAATCATTTATCTTACTCAAGGTCGGGTCGCCCCGTTTTATGCGCCGATTGAAATTGGTATGGCAGATAAAATGGTTGCGCAAAGTATTGCTCAGGCATTTGGATTGACCAAAGAGGAAGTCTTGGCAGAGTATAACAAAAAAGGTGATCTCGGGTTAGTTGCTTACGAGTTAAGTAAACACAAGCGCCGCCGTGGAAAGCGAGAAGAATTATCAGTTACTGCGGTATTTGATGTTCTGAAAAAAATTGCCTTAACAGGGGGAGATGGGTCTGTTGAGAAAAAAATTACCGCGCTTAGTGAATTACTTGAGCATATGGATGCGGTTTCAGCCAAGCATTTGTCTCGAGTTCCGCTTGGAACAAGTCGATTAGGAATTGGTGACCCAACGGTCTTAGATGGATTGGCTTTAGCAATTTTAGGAGATCGGAGTAAACGAAAACTCCTTGAAAAAGCATATAACGAAACTTCGGATTTAGGGTTAATTGGAAGAACATTACGCGCAGAAGGGTTGGAAGCAGTACAAAAATTAAAAGTTGCAGTTGGCAGGCCGATTCGGTCAGAGCTTTGCGAACGGCTTCCCAATCCAATCAAAGTCTTTGAGAAGATGGCTTCTGCAGAGCAGAATTCAAACTCAAAAGGTGTTGTTCATGCCACTCCGAAATACGATGGGTTTCGAGTCCAAATCCACAAAAACGGCGACAAAGTAGAAATGTACTCGAGAAATTTAGAAGACATGACGCATATGTTCCCCGAACTGATTGAAGGAACGCTGCGACAAGTAAAAGCAAAGACCGCAATCTTAGACTCAGAAGCATTGGCATACCAACCAGAATCTGAAGAATTTTTGCCCTTTCAAGAAACAACCAAAAGGCGTCGCAAACATAACATTGAAGAAGTTGCCAAACAATTGCCGCTTCGGGCATTCGTGTTTGACATACTCTACGTTGATGGGAAGTCTTTACTCGACACTCCACTTATTGAACGGATGGCAATTTTGAAAAAAACAATTCCTTCAGACGATATTCTTATTCCTGCGCCTGGAGTAATTTTAGACGAGCCGCAGAAATTACAAAATTTGTTAGATGATTCAATTTCAAAAGGGTTAGAAGGAGTAGTGGTGAAACGCGTTGATTCGTTGTATGAGGCAGGAGGGAGGAATTTCAATTGGATCAAACTGAAACGCCATTCGTCAGGAGAATTGCACGATACCATAGATTGTGTAATTTTAGGCTACATTTATGGACGAGGGAAGCGCACGTCATTTGGTGCTGGATCACTTCTGGTAGGATTGTATGACAAAAAGAAAGATGAGTTTGTAACAGTCACCAGAATTGGTACCGGTTTAAGCGATGAGCAATGGACAGAAATTCATCAGCGGGCAGACAAGCTTAAGGTAGATCACAAGCCAGCGCGTGTACAGTCGTTGATTGAACCATCAGTATGGGTAAAACCAGAGATTGTGATTGAGGTGTTGGCAGATGAGATAACCCGTTCACCATTGCATACTGCAGGAATGAACAAATTAGAATCCGGAGAAGTTCAACCGGGATATGCCTTACGTTTTCCGCGTTTGGTTTCCTTTAGAAATAAAGACAAGCGGCCAGAGGATGCGACTTCAGTTCATGAGTTAGAAGAAATGTTTAAGCTGCAAGGGAAAAAATAGAAAACTATTCTCCGGGTTCTTCAGGAGGTTTTAAAAAAGGAGAAGAAAAAACGACCTGATCTCCGCGTTGTTCGGCGTGAAATATTCCTTTTACTTTTCCAAGATCTTCTACAAAATCAGGAGGAACGTCAGCCTCTCTGGTAATAGTTTCGAACGGTGCTTCTCCTCCGTGTTCTTTAAGCACATCAACAACCTTTCCCAATGGGTGGTCAGGAAGAGATTCTGAGCTGCGCTGTAACATAGCTCCTATATCATTATAGGAATCACTTGTTGTATCAGGTTTATCACCATTGATGGTATCAACTGGAGTATCGCCAAAATCATCAAGGAGTCGTCCGTTTTCATTCACTGGTAACGAAACTTCGCGGAGAAACCTTTCTACTTCTTCAGAGACTGGTTGAGGTCTTAGCCCTAAAATTTCTAAGAGACCCATATATAAATTATTATACTAAATTTTTAGACAAAAAACATCTATTGTATAAATTTATAAAGAAGTTGAATATTTTGTTGATTATTATGTTGCTGTGCTTTCCACAATACCTGTTCCACATCCCACAAAAAAATAATCTCCGGATTCCAGGTCTTGAGTTTTTGTAGTCCTTCAAATACTTTTTCTTCAGAAAATGGGTAGGCTGGGTTTTTGTGGCTGTCAATCCAGGGGGCGATTTGGAATTCTGTTACCCAGGTTCGTTTTTTGAGCATTTTCAAAGTTCCAAGAATCGTATTTATTGCTGGCCAGTACATTGTTTTGAAAAATTCGTGTTCAAAATACTGGTTATAAATGTTAAGGCCTACAATATCGCTTTGGTTATATGCATGCCATGCTGCTTCTGGCGTGTCAATGGGAAAATTTTGGACAATGGGCCGATGATGCGGATCATGGGATTTTACAACATTTACTTCTTGTTTGGTAAGGTCCGCGGAGAGTGACCGGAAGTTGCTTACTGGTAACCGTTTGGAAAACGCTTCATTTTCTATGTGAATTGATGCGATTTCTTTCATGGGTAAAAAATGTTGAGCGCAGCGATTGAGATATTCTTCTATATATCCTTGTAAAAAAATGTCGGGTTGAACGTATGTTTTTGGTTTGAGGAGAACTGGAAACACATCACAAAACCACTGTGGAATATTAAATTCCGGATAACCGATTGTTTTTATTCCCAATTGTAGATGGATTGTTTTATGGTGTTTGAGCGCTTGTTCAATAATTTGGTCTCGGAGCGAAAAATCCCAGACGCCTTTTTGAGGGTTTACTTCATTAAAGGGAATAGGAATCCGAACATGCTCAAAAGGCAAAGACAAGAGTTCTTTCAGCGTTTTCTTCTCATCAAGCCCATACCACGTAAAATTTCGGTAATGGATATTAATGCCCAATTGGTTTGGCGTAAATGTTGGAACTGCCCGCATACCAAAGAATAGTAAAAGTTTTCTGAGTTCTTGTAAAGGAGGAGTCAATTACTAATATACTAGTATATTAGTAATTATATAAGATCACCAGTTACGAGTTTTGCCCGAGCCTTCATGCTGCGTTTTGCTTGTAATGCCAGGCTTATCGGTTTAAATATAGTTTCAACTCTGTCCCAGAATATTTTTGCCCTCTCACGGGTAATAAGCCGCTCTATCGTTTTTTGAAATAAATCATTTTTAGTTAAAAGGTGATTCGTATATGATCTTACAGTTTCATAACTTATGTTGAGCGCTGGTTTGATAATTGAAGGATCATATCCTTTTTTAATCATCATAAAAAGTACGAGACGTTTTGAAAGCATAACCTTTTCCTCTTTTGTTAAAAACTGCTCAAGAAAATTTTCAACCTCTTTAGAATTATTAAGTGTAGCTATAAGAATGGAGAAGTGTTCATTTATTTGTTCGAGTTGATCTTGTTGCAGTTGTCGTTTAGATACTCTTGGCATTAATACTAATATACTAGTATATTAGTATTGAAATCAAGCCTTTATTTTTTGTGATAAAATGACTATATGCAACAATGCGTAGCTGATTTGCATCTACACTCCAAATACTCACGTGCAGTTTCTATGAATATGACGCTCCCGACCATGGCGCAGGTGGGGCTTCAAAAAGGACTGGATTTGTTATCTGCGTGCGACTGGACGCATCCGTTGTGGTTTAAAGAAATCAGAAGCCAGCTTGAAGAACATACGGAAGGAATGTACAAACTCAAAAGTCAGAATGCAAAAGGCAAAAGTTCAGTTCAAAATGCAAAAGCTGATAAGGAGATACTGTTTTTATTATCAACAGAAATTTCCTCTATCTATTCATTTAACGGAAGGGTTCGCCGGATTCATAACTTGGTATTTGCGCCCAATTTTGAAATAGCAGAAAAAATAAATAAAGAACTTATCAAAAGAGGGTGTAACTTGGGCGCTGACGGACGGCCAATCATTGGGTTATCTTCTAAAAATTTGCTGGAGATGATCTTATCAATTGATGAGCGAGTAATGCTTATTCCGTGTCACATTTGGACACCGCATTTTGGTATTTATGGATCGGCAAGCGGATTTGATTCCCTTGAAGAATCTTTTGAAGAATTAGCGCCGCATATTTATGGGATTGAGACCGGACTCTCAAGCGACCCGGAAATGAATTGGCAAATCAAAGAACTCAAGAATCGTTCCATCCTTTCTTTCTCTGATGCCCATTCTCCGGCAAAAATGGGGAGAGAAGCCACCGTTTTTTTGCCAAAAAACGGAATTTCAAATGACAAATCTCAAATTTCAAATAATTCAATCACGTATGAAGACATTCGGCAGGCGATTATGCGAAAAAATCCTCGTTGGCGGATAGGATATACGATTGAATTTTATCCTGAAGAAGGGAAGTACCATTTTTCTGGGCACCGGAATTGTAAAGTCGTGTACGGCCCGGAAGATATTATAACAAAAGGGAATACCTGTCCAGTTTGTAAACGCCGATTGACAGAGGGAGTGTTATTCCGTGTCCAACAACTCAGTAACGAAGACGTAAAAGCTGAGGAAAAAAGAAACCAATATGGATTAAAATGGTTTACTGATAAAACCCACCAGCACCCGCCCTATGTAAAATTAGTTCCATTGCTTGAAATTGTCGCAGAAGGCCTTGAATCAACAGTTTCTTCACAAAAAGTAAAAGCGCTTTTTGACCAACTGTGCGAAGAATGCGGTTCAGAAATTGACATTTTGTTAAAAACACCAATCGAACAAGTTGCAAAAGTTGCCGGACCGCGGATTGCTGAAGGAGTAAAAAAAGTGCGAGAAGGGAATATTGTCATTGACCCTGGATTTGATGGAGAGTACGGAAAAGTAAAGATTTGGAATGAAGAACCAGTTGAGGAAGCAGAGAAAAGCAAAGAAGAATCGCAGATGAGCCTCATATGAGAAAGATCAAAAGTCAAAAATCAAAAGGCAAATGTACAATTCAAAAATTAAAAGTGAGAAAACTTTTGCCTTTTTCCTTGCAATTTTGAATTTTGGCCTTTGAATTTTGACTTCTCTCATGGTTTGTTCTTTTCTCCATTTGTGTTACAATAAACTCGACAGTCATCTGAGAGGAGGTGAACTATGACAGATAAACCAGCAACAGCAAAAAACAACCAAAACTTATTAGCAGCTGTTACCTACTTGGTCGCTCCTATTACCAGTATTATCTTCTTACTGCTCGAAAAAGATAATAAATTTATTCGATTCCACGCCATGCAAGGCCTTATCTTATTTGGAGCAATTTTTGTATTAAACATTGTTCTTAATGTTGTTCCCGTAATCGGTGCAGTAGTTGGAACATTAGTAGCAATAGCTTCTTTTGTTTTGTGGATTGTTCTCATGTTCAAGGCATACAAGGGAGAGCATTACAAACTTCCATATGTCGGAGATTTGGCAGAACAATACATGACAAAGATAAAATAAGTGTTTAAAAATCGCAGAGATGCTGGATTCCAGCTTGCTCAGGAATTACAAAAACACGTCACCACACGTGATATAGTTATTTTAGGAATTGCTCGAGGCGGAGCAGTGGTTGCCAAAGAAGTTGCTCAGCACCTCAATATTTCCTTTGATATTCTGGTTATTCGTAAAATTGGCGCTCCTCAAAATCCCGAACTTGCCATTGGCGCAGTCGGGCCGCGTAAAACCCTTTTTTGGGAACAAGAATTAGTTGATTCATTCAATCTCTCAAAAAAACAACTCCACTCACTAGCCTCAGAAAAATATCATGAGGTGAATGTATTAGAAAAACGAATTCGGGGAAACAAAAAACCACTTTCTATTACGAACAAAACAATCATTCTTGTTGACGACGGGGTAGCTACAGGAGCAACGGTTTTATGCGCAGAAAAGTATTTACATAAACAGGTAAGCAATATAACATTAGCAGTTCCGGTTATGGCTTCTTCCACATTGTTCGATTTGGAAAAACATTTTAATTCGATAATTGCTATAAAAATTTCACCAGATTTTCATGCAGTTGGCCAATTTTATGAGCAATTTGAGCAAGTGGATACAAGACAAATAATTGAAATAGTAAGAGATGCGCGTAAAAAGAATTAGGAAGTTTATCAGTCGGTTAGAAAATGATATAATCGGTAATAGTAACTTGAAATTTCTTAATTTCTTTATTCCTATTTATCTATGAAATTAATTGTAGGTCTTGGTAATCCCGGAGGAAAATATGAACATACTCGCCATAACCTTGGCTTTAGGGTAATGGAGCAATTCCTCAAAGATTTTGAACCAACCAACAAAACCGTTTGGACAAATGAACCACAATTTAAAAGCGATATCGTACATTTAGAATGGCAACCTCACCATGGAGCATTAGAAAAAGTTTTGTTAGTAAAACCTAAAACATACATGAATAACTCTGGAATGGCAGTTTCATTGCTGGCGTCATATTACAAAATTGACCCGTCAGATATTTGGATTGTGCATGATGAATTGGACTTGCCCTTTGGCACCATGAAAATCAGAAATGGCGGTGCTGCTGCAGGACATCATGGGGTTGAATCAGTACTCGAAAAATTAGGGACTGATAAATTCTGGCGATTTCGTTTGGGAATTGGGGGAGAAGGCCACCATAGTCACATCAAAGACAATGGTGATGGACAAACAGTCAGTAAACTTAATATGAAAGATGTAGACGATTTTGTGTTAGGTAACTTTATCGGCCAAGAACGGAGCAGGCTAAAACACCTTATCAAACGCGCCTCAAAAGCCTTACAAGACGCCTTAGAAGAAGGCTTAGAAGCCACAATGAACCGTTACAACACCAAATAAGTTCGTAGCCATATGGATTCCATTAAACAGGTCCTCAAGAAATTTAACCCGGTTGAAGATAAATATATTTCCCGTGAATTTCAGTCGTTTGGCATTCACTTAGCAGACCAATTGGATGATTACAAACACAAAAGCTTATACATCAAACTGGCAAAAACAGTGCATCGGTCAATCCTTGAAAAAGCGCTCTCTTTTGCCGTGGACAGTAAGGCAAAAAATAAAGGAGCGCTGTTTATGTGGAAGCTTAAAGAACTCAAAAAAAACATGAAGACTTCCATACACAAAAAGCCCTGATAGTTGTTCCTCGTTCAGTAATTTCAAGTAATTGTTAAATTGCTTTTTAATAAATAACAATTCAACAATTTATCAATTGTTTATCTTTAATTCCTGTTATAATAAATTCATGAAGGTGAACGCTTCGTGGATTTTGATTTTCTTGTTTTCCCTGATCCTAATCTTTATTGCATGGGTATATCGCGAGCGGCTTTCGGAATTTCGATCGTTGGGACTCTTAGGAATTTTTTTGATTAACTTTTTTGGTTCTGCAACATTATTTGTGCCTGCTCCTGCAATTGCGACTGTTGTAGTTGGTGGCGCTCTATATCCTCCTATAGCTGTCGCGCTTGTTTCTGCGGTTGGGTCAGCATTGGGAGATAGTTTAGGGTTTTTGTTAGGGCATTCAGGAAGGCGAGCGCTCTATAGCAAAAAACAACCCTTGTGGATGAAAGTGACCATGAAAGAATTCAAACGGTATGGGAGTTTAATTATTTTTGTGTTTGCGCTGATTCCGAATCCGCTTTTTGATTTTATCGGCATTTTAGCAGGGATGTTTTCATTTTCATTATTTCGCTTCTTTATATTATTACTTGCTGGAAGATTACTCCGTGACATCTTGCTTGCCTATTTAGGCCATCGGTTAATGCTCCATTAGTATGAAAACCGCGCATGTCGTTATTTCAGGATACGTACAAGGAGTAGGGTTTCGGCAATTTGTAAAGTCAGAAGCAGAAAAATTACATATCCGCGGATGGGTCAGAAATACTGAAGAGGAGCAGGTTGAAGTCCTCATGCAAGGTGAACAAGAATACGTCGAACAACTCATTCAGTTTTGCAGAAAAGGACCGATGTTATCAAACGTTAAACACGTGTATGTACAGTGGCATGAGGTGGATGAGGAATACTCAGCGTTTGAGATATGGTGAACTCTCCATTTTTGGCCTCAATTCCGCAGGTGCAGCTACAAAAACACCCCAAGGGTGTCAGGCTACTATATGAGATTCTTTCCGGTCTCAGCGAGATATGAATAAATATCAGTAATATACTCTTGAAATATTTATAAAAAAAGAGACAGTTGTAAAAGACTGTCTCTTTTTTATAAACGGTAAAGCGCTCTTATTTTTTATTCCCAATGATTCTGAAAAGTTTTAACTGCTTTCCATTTCGTTCAACAGTTGCTTGCGCAGCCTTTTTCCCATTTTTCATGGTAATAATTTCCACTTGATCATCGGGGACTTCTATACTTTCGCGTATTTGTACACTATAAAATTTCATGTTGTGCTTCACCTCCTTCCAAGCATATAAGCATATCTGAAAATATATGCGACCAAATTGCGTTTGTCAAGTATGAACTCAGGTATTTGGTAAAAAACTCAAAAAGGGTGCTTCAATTGATTCTGATTGCAAAACAGTAAAGTTGCTACTTGCAAATGAATTGCATTTACAATATAATTATCTGAATATGGTGATCACAAAATTAAATCATGATTATAAAAATGAACTTCGACAGGCTTCGTTAAAAGTTACTCCTGTACGTCTGGCAGTATTACAGCTTCTTGAAGACAGTGAAAAGCCAGTAGCTGTGAATACAATTATTGATTATTTAAAAGAACGTGAGATTGATGCAAATCCTGCAACTGTTTTTCGAATAGTAAATATGTTTACTGATAAAGGGATAACCAGACAGATTCAACTGAATGAAGGGAAATTTAGATATGAACTTTCTAATAAAGAAGATCATCATCACTTAATCTGTGAACAATGTGGCGCAATTGAAGATATCTCTGACTGTTCAATTGGAGAATTAGAAAAAGAAATTCAACACAAAAAGAATTTTTTAGTAAAAAAACATTCACTGGAATTTTTCGGATTGTGTAAAAATTGTCAAGCTTAGCTTGATTGTCAAAATTATGACGAAAAAAATTATTTTTAGTATTATCGCGGCAGTATTAGTGGTTGGACTTTTCGCGGTTTTTTCTCAAAAAAAATCGGTTCCATCAACATCTTCTTCTGGGAAAATCCAAGTTTCAGCCTCATTTTATCCCATGTATTTTTTTACTTCTCAAATTGGAGGAAAAAAAGCAGACGTTACCAATATAACTCCTGCTGGCGTTGAACCTCATGCTGTTGAGCCTTCTGCTCAAGATATCGCTGGTATAGAGCACGGTGATATGCTTGTTTTAAATGGGGGAGTTGAAGCATGGGGAGAGAAAATACAAGAAACCTTACGGGGAAAAAAAGTAAAAGTGGTTATTGCAGGGAAAGGGTTGTTAACCAAAGAAATTGAAGAAGAAGGGAAAAAACAACTCGATCCCCATGTATGGCTTGATCCAATATTAGCAAAGAAAGAAGTACGAGCTATCGCGCAAGGGTATGTAGACGTTGATCCTCCGAATAAAACGTATTATGAAAAGAATGAAAAAATGCTTGATGAAAAACTTGATCAACTAGATACTGCATATAAAAATGGATTACAAAATTGTAAACAAAGAGATATTATTACCTCTCATGCGGCATTTGGGTATTTAGCAGCGCGTTACGGATTACATCAAGTTCCCATTGCCGGATTATCTCCTGAAGCAGAGCCATCTTCCCAACAGCTTGCAGAAATAGCAACATTTGCCAAAGAACATCACGTAAAATATATTTTCTTTGAAAGTTTAGTAAGTCCAAAGCTAGCAGAAACTATTGCCAATGAGGTTGGAGCAAAGACCTTAGTACTTGACCCAATTGAGGGAATCAGCGATGATGATATGAAGCAAGGAAAAAATTACTTCATAGTTATGGAGAAGAATTTGAAAAACTTGCAAATAGCATTAGAATGCAACCAGTAAACCACACCCAGAATATCATTGAGCTTCATAATATCTCCTTCTCTTACAACGGCACCGAAAAGGTTTTAGAAAATATCTCATTTGCAGTTCATAAAGGTGATTACTTAGGTATTATTGGTCCAAATGGGGGAGGAAAAACAACCGTACTTAAAATCATGTTGGGCTTATTAAAGCCAACAACCGGAACGGTTAGGTTATTCGGAAAAGATATTCGTGAGTTTAAGGACTGGTCAAAAATTGGCTATGTACCGCAAAAAACTACCCACTTTGACACTAATTTTCCTGTAACTGTTGAGGAAGTTGTCGCGATGGGAAGATATGCAAAAAGAGGATTGTTCCATTTTCCAACTAAAGAAGATACTCAAAAAGTTCATAAAGCACTCGAGCAGGTGGAAATGCTTCAGTCTAAAAATAGATTGGTTGGCGATTTATCAGGAGGGCAGCAGCAACGGGTTTTTATTGCGCGGGCATTAGCGACCGAACCAGAAGTCATATTTTTAGATGAGCCAACCGTCGGAGTCGATGTAAATACCCAAGAACAATTCTACTTGTTGCTTAGCAAATTGAATAAAGAACTTTCATTAACCCTTGTGTTAGTGTCCCATGAACTCGATGTAGTTGCGCGTGAGAGTACAGAGGTTGCGTGTATTAATCGTAATTTGGTTTGTTATTGTAAACCGCATGAACTGTTGAAAAATGGGGGATTAGAAGAGCTATATGGCAAAGAATTGCGATATATTTTGCATAATCATGAAGGGAAGGGAAGTTAGAGTATATTGGACGATAGATGATTGAAGATAGAAGATAGGGTTAGAAGATGGAACATTGAAAAAGAGAAATTCTATCATCTATTGTCTATTTAATTAGAAATTATGTTAGATATTTTTCAATATAGTTTTATTATTCGCGGATTTGAAGCAGGGATTATTATTGCGATTATTGCGCCATTGATTGGTATGTTTTTGGTGCTTCGCCGGTATTCTTTGATCGCTGATACGCTTTCTCATGTATCACTTGCGGGAGTAGCCATAGGGCTTCTCTTAAAAATCAATCCATTGGTTGCGGCAATTATTGCAGCGGTTGTATCATCCGTTGCTATTGAACGGTTGAGAATCAGTAAAAAAGTATATGGTGAATCAGCGCTCTCAATTTTTCTTTCGGGAAGCCTTGCGCTGGCTATTATCTTAATAAGCCTGAGCCATGGGTTTAATATAAATTTATTCAATTATTTGTTTGGAAGTATTGTCACCGTAAAACAAACTGACGTATATGTTATTGGTAGCCTTGGAATTATTGTCATCGCGCTTATTATTGCCTTTTATAAAGAGCTGGTATATATAACTTTTGATGAAGAAACAGCGCAAGTCAGTGGGATTCCGACCCGATTTATCAATATCGTTTTAATTATTCTTGCAGCATTAACAGTTGCCGTGGCTATTCCAATTGTAGGAGTACTGCTGATTTCGGCATTGGTAGTGGTTCCGGTAGTAACTGCGTTACAGCTTCGCAAAAGTTTTAAAGAAACTATTTTGTGGGCAGAGGTATTTTCATTATTTTCAGTTATCAGCGGAATTATTGTCTCATTTTACGCAGATACATCTACCGGAGGAGCGATTGTACTTATTACCATCTTGATATTTATAGGGACGTTGCTGTTTAAGAAGAAATAAGCTCCGAAATAGATGATAGAAAATAGAAGATAGATTTTTGAGGATAGAAGATGGAACATAGAAAAACAGAAATTCTATCTTCTACCTTCTATTGTCTCTTTTGATTCGTCATGAGAATTTAGATAAAACTATTGAGTAGCTAATGTGGGTACTGCTTCCTGTGGAAGGCTTGACCATGCGGTTTGGTTGGTGAAAAGAAGGTCATGGTATTCCCAGAATTTCTTTTGTTCATTGGCACACTCTGAAGCTAATGAAGCGATTTGCGCATTTGGGTGAATACTCGTAAGGGGTAATTGTTTGTACACCAATTTTACTTTATCTCCATATGTCTTGAGTACTTGTTCTACAATAGGGACGGACCTGCTGCAAAATGGGCATTGAAAATCTGAGAATTCAATAATCGTAACTGGCGCGTTTTTATTTCCCCGTATTGGAGCATTTCCGATTTCAATTGTTTTTGGAACCGGGTCAAAGCCTTTTCCATTTGGGTCTTCATAGGATCGTTGGAGGACTTCTGAATAGTCCAAATAATTCGTAGATGCAGTCCCTTCGAGTTGTTTGTCAATAATTTCTTTGAATTGTTCAAATGGATAGGCTCCGCCTAAAAATACGCCGTTAATAAAAAATCCAGGAGTGCCGCGCACGCCCAGTGATGAGCCTAATGCGGTATCTTTGTTGACTTTATCTTTGTATTTTCCAGAGGTTAAACACTGCTTAAATTGATTTTGGTTCATGCCGAGTTTTTTTGCATAGGCGATGAGCGCATTTGAAACAGTAGTTGGTTGCGGGGTAGAAGCTGCAGTTTCTTTGTTGGTATCCAGTGAGCCTGCTTTTTCTAAGTATTGTACTTTGGTGAAAAGCGCGCCTAATAAAAAGGAAACAACCATGAGGAGAATGACTAAAAATGGGGTAGAGGAAGCCATAAAGGGTGGTTTGGGAATACGAAATTCAACAGTATCAGATTTTTTTTCGGGAGGAAGTTCTGTGGGAGTTTCCTCAGAAGTTTTTCTCGCTGCTTTTTTTATCATCCATGTCATATTGTATTGGTTTTAATATTTGTTTGTCAACCCAATTGAAGAAAAAAGGTATCAGATGTATCAAAAGCTTCTAAGGTACTTTTCATTTTTGCCTCTGATGCATTTGGTACCTTAATTTCATATATTTGAGTTCATTCAGATAAGTGTGAAGCGTCGCCGACTAGTTGCTCGACAATTGTTTCCTCTTCAAAATGAAAAATAGATACACTAGTGTTGGGGAATGAATAATTGGTTATTTCCTCTTCTGGAATGTTTCGTAAATGCCGGACTAATTGTTGTAATACCCCCCCATGAGACACAATGAGAATTGTTTCTCCTTGATGCTTAGTACGCACTTCATCAAAGGTTTTTACTGCCCGTTTTCGTAATACGGGAATTGATTCGCCTTGTGGAGGAGTAGCCAGGACCAGTTTTAGAAAATCGCCTTCAAACTCACTGAGCAGGTCATCCACTTTTTTCCCTTCGTATTCGCCATAATTTCGTTCATTAAATCCTGCGCGTTGGATAATAGGCAATCCTAATTGTTGCGCAAGCGGTTCTGCGGTTTTAATAGCGCGTTCTAGTGCAGAGGCATAGATAACTGAGATTGGTTCTGGTTGTAGCCGCTTGGCAAGCAGTTGAGCTTGACGGAGCCCTTCTTTAGAGAGAGGAATGTCAACATTGCCTTGGATACGGCGTTCTTTATTCCAGGCTGTCTCGCCATGGCGGGCCAAAAATATAGTAGTTTTCATACGAGTTATTATACTGATTCTTGACAAATTTGATAAGATAGAAATATGGAGCACTCCAAAAAAATATATTCTTGCCCGATGCATCCGGAAGTCCAACAAGAAAAAGCAGGAGAATGTCCGAAATGCGGCATGAAGTTAATGCATCAAACAGATGGAAAATCAATGGATCATCATGAATCAAAACCTTTGAACAGCTATGCGCCACTGCTCGTCGTAATTGGCCTGATTGTTCTTGTTACGGTTGTACTATCTCTGAACGATGCAGCCCATTATGCATTTTATTGGCAAAAAAGCATGGCCTATTTTATGGCAGGATTTTTCTTGGTGTTTTCAGGATTTAAGTTATTGGACTTAAAAGGATTTGCTGAAGGATATGCAACCTATGATTTGTTAGCTCAACGCGCGCACGGGTATGGATATGTATATCCGTTCATTGAGTTGTTGTTGGGATGTTTGTACATTCTTGTTCCATCATCATTGTTATTAAATATATTCACTTTTTTAATCATGAGTTTTAGTGGGTTAGGAGTATTAAAAAGTATGCTCCAAAAACGGAAAATCCAATGCGCATGTTTAGGGACATTTCTAAAGGTTCCCTTAACAAAAATAACGCTTATTGAGGACTTTGGGATGGCTTTTATGGCGCTCCTTATTCTAACTATTTGCTGAAAAATATTTGTCTTCGTTTGAAAAATTTTAGTCAATTAAGACAGTATAAATTGATTAAAAACTAGAAAATCTAAGGTCAGTACTATTGGCAAAGTTGTGAGGAGCATACGAGTTATGATTAAATAAAATAAGATGGGATCATATAATCTTTTCACGATATTTCTCACTGGATTATTTGCTGGTGGACTTACCTGTATGGTTGTGCAAGGAGGACTTTTGGCAAGCGCAATTCGGAGAAGAGGGGAAACGGGCGCAGCGCGAAAAGGCGCACAGGATAGTACACAATGGGAAGGGAATATAGGTCCGGTTTTATCATTCCTTATTGCCAAGTTGATCGCGTATACGATATTCGGATTTTTGCTGGGGTGGTTAGGATCACTTGTCCAGCTCTCGTTACCCGTAAAAGTAGCTATACAGTTTGCCATTGGATTATTTATGATAGGGACTGCGCTTGACATTCTCAACGTGCATCCGATTTTTAGATATTTTGTTATTCAACCTCCTCCCGTACTTGCCCGATTCCTTCGAAAACAATCGAAAAACGCAGATATATTTACTCCAGCGCTCCTCGGTTTTTTTACCGTGTTTATTCCCTGCGGAACAACCCAGGCAATGATGGCATTAGCTATTGCGAGTGGAGTTCCAGTAGTTGGAAGCCTTATCCTGTTTTCATTTATATTAGGGACTTCACCCTTATTTTTTGCCTTAGGGTACTTTGCCTCAACCATGCAAAAACTGTTTGAACAAAAATTAGTAAAAGTTGTAGCTGTGGTGATTTTATTACTCGCGTTCTGGGATATTGATGGAGCTATTGCATTAACGGGAAGTCCTTACACGGCTGATAAACTTGCCAGTTCGTTCTATTGCACTGTAACATTATGTGACTCATCGGCTGTGTTTAAAAACCTGGCGTACCAGCGTATTAGCCAAGACCAGACTATTATTATTGAACCCAATGGATATTCTCCCAACATGGTTGCCGTACGAAGCGGACAACCGGTAACCCTTCATTTATATAACAACGGTTCAATGGGTTGCACGCAAGCATTTACGATTCCAGCGCTCGGAATCCAAAAAGTCATTCCAGTCGGAGCAAACGATACTGTCCAATTCGTCGCGCCCCCAAAAAAAGAAGAAATTGCATTTATGTGTAATATGGGAATGTATAGGGGAACGATAAAGGTAATTTAGTTCTATGTTTCACCAAACAACATTCAAAATCATTGGCATGCATTGTACTTCTTGCTCTATTAATATTGATGGAGAATTGGAAGAAATAGAAGGTGTGCATTCTTCATCAACGAGCTATGCGAAACAACAAACTATCGTAAAGTATGATACTTCAAAAGTGACTCCTCAAAAAATTATCACCATTATTAAGTCAGTCGGGTATGAGGCGGTAGCGGGGGGCTAGTTTCGGTTTTCAGTTTACCAGTTTAAAACTGAAAAACTGACAACCGATATTTTCCTTTTCCTCTTACGCATTCTTTTAAACTGCGATATAATGTAGAATACCTTTATAGTCCTATGGATCGTCCACTTGCACCATTAGCTGATGTACTGATTTCGGTTTTTGACCAGGAGGCAGTACAACAACAAGAAGGCAAAATTGCCGTAAACCCACTCGTTTCAAAAGTCGCTACGTGGTATGAACGATTGCGTAACGTCATGGAATATCGTGAGGACGAAATTATTCTGCGCGCTGCAATAGAACGTATCTTAAAACGCAGGATACTGTGGGGAGGAAACCCCAAAAAAATTGCTGAACCGCTTATTCGAGAACTTATTTGGGCCCGTTATTTTCCCAACAATAGTTTTTCTGATGAAATCATTTCGCTTATTGAAGAAAAAATCGGCCTCTATATCCAAATCCGCGAGCAGATGGTGAATACCCATCGTATTAAAGAAGATGACGCGAATGATTGGTTTTATCATCTTCTCTCTTCAGATATTGAATATACACTCAATCCACGGGCAGAAAAAGAAACGATGACGAACTTTATGTTCCAAGTCATGAAAGACCAAATAGAGATTGCAGACGACCACGAACAAAACCGGGACGTGCAAGTGTTTATTGCGGTACGTCGGGCTTTTTCGCGGGACGACCTTGCATTTTTACGCTATCAATTATTTACTCAGTATTTTGGGGTAGTCACCTCTAAAACAGTACACCATATCGGGCAAAACTTTTTAGACGGATACAACGAAATTCAACAGCAGCTTGCGCATCCACGCAAAGAGACCATTTATACATATGTCAAAGATAAAACTGCGGTGTTTTTGATTTTGTATGATTTATTGCAAAAATACAAAGGTTCACTTCGTCAGATCAGCCAAGATGGGGAAGAATTACGGGCATTGGTGTTTGGGACGTGTGAGGAACATTATCAACAAATTGCCAAAAAAGTCCAACGGTCAATTATAAAAAGTGTGATTTTTATTTTACTGACTAAAGTCTTTTTTGCGTTTGCTGTTGAAGGAACATATGAGCGTATTCGGTTTGGCCATATTTTAGTTGGGTCTATTTTACTAAACACGGGGATTCCGCCAATTTTAATGATCATTGTTGGCATTCTCATTCGGCCACCAGCCCAAGATAACTCAGAGCGAATTTTCACTTACATCAAGCGTATACTCTTTGAAGATAGGCCCAATATGGGAAAAAAGCTTACGATTAGAAAATATCCAGACCAAAGTCAACCGATTCTGAATATGATATTTACCATGTTGTGGTTTTGTACGTTTTTGTTATCATTTGGGTTTTTGATATACGTTCTCAGCAAGCTTCATTTTAATGTGGTAAGCCAGGGGATATTCCTTTTTTTCTTGGCTGTTGTTTCTTTCTTGTCATACAGAATTCGTGTCAACAGCAGGGTGTATACGATTGAAGAACGCCAGGGTTGGTTAACCCCACTTGCTGACTTTTTCTTTATGCCGGTTGTGAGAGTTGGAAGGTATTTTACTGACGGGATTTCCCAGATTAATATCTTCTTATTCATTTTTGATTTTATCATTGAAACTCCATTTAAAGGACTTTTTGGATTTGTGGAGCAGTGGTTTTTCTTCTTATACTCCAAACGGGAAAAGCTGGGATAGGTCGGTTATCAGTTTTCAGTCTCTCAGTTTAAAACCGAAAAACTGACAACCATTGATACCTCCTCATTGACATCCTCGTTCAATCTGCCATATGCTAAATACCAGAGATGGATAAACAGTCTTTTAGTTTGTCACGAAAAAAAATAGGAATTTTGTTTGCAGTACTTTTGCTTATCTTAATTCCATTGGTTACTTTTTTGATAAGTAGAAATTCTCAACCGAAATCCCCTCAAGAGGCGCCATATGTGGCAAATGAAATCATTGTTAAATATGCAGCAGGATATGCGCCCGATGAAGTAGTTGACGAAGAAAAAAAGAAGCATATTGCAGACGTGTTGCGACAAGCAGGTGTCCTTACGCAGCGAAAAGTGTTCCAATCAAATGACGCAAAGTTAAAACAATATTATTTACTCGCGTTAAAAAAAAGGTCAAATGTTAAAAAAATACAAGAGTATATAAATTCCACAGATATTGGTTCATCAAATCCGAACCATATTGCAAAAGCAGTTGATGTGCTTCCGAATGATTCGTTGTATTCTTATTTATATGGATTGAGAAAGATTCAGTTAGAAAAAGCATGGGAAATTACCAGAGGATCAAATACTGTAACCGTTGCGGTTTTGGATACGGGAATTGATTATAACCACGAAGACATGCCAAAGGCCGATATTATCAATGGACCAGACTATATTACGTGCGACCATTATAGCAATGACAAATATGATTGCGCCACCGGATTTGTGAAGCAATGTCCACAGCTTGCGCAAGGATATTGTGATAATGATCCAATGGATGATTATGGCCATGGAACCCACGTTGCCGGAACTATTCATTCAACAACAAATAATAGCATTGGAGTTGCTGGGGTTAACTGGAATGTAAAACTCATGGCGCTCAAAGTGCTGAATGCAGAGGGTTCAGGGCCGGAATCTGCTACAGGAGATGCAATTAGATACGCCGCAGATCATGGAGCGAACGTTATTAATATGAGTTTGGCATCTCCGGTTTCTTGTCAGGGAAACCCTAAGCATGCTTGGGCAACAATCTACCAGGACGCAATTGATTACGCAACGAGTAAAGGAGTAACAGTTGTTGTCGCAGCCGCAAATGATAATGTAGATGCGGCAGGATATGCTCCGGCTTCTTGCAATAATGTTATTACAGTCGGCGCAACTGACCTCAATGATAAAAGAGCAAGTTTTTCGAATTATGGTTCATACGTTGACCTTGCTGCGCCTGGCGTAAATATTCTTTCAGTGAAAGCCACTAACTGTCTGTCAAGTTTATGTTCCAGCACGGTAAATGGAAAGTATGCCAATATGAGTGGAACGTCAATGGCAACGCCGCATGTGGCTGGAGTGGTAGCATTGCTCCTTGCGGCCAACCCCAAACTGACCCCGTTACAAATAAAGACGTGCCTTAAAAATAATGCCGACCCTATTTCAACCGACAAACCACTCGGGCCGCGGTTAAACGCGTATAAAGTATTAACTGCATGTGGAAACATAGCTCAGCCAACCGCAACTCCAACTACAGTGCCTGTCATCATTACTCCCACTTCGGCTCCCGTGCCGGCAACGATGCAGATTAGTCAGCCACCACCAGGAAGCAATGTAGTCGGGGCAACGGTGAATGTGGTATATGCTGCCTCAGGAGATCTCGTTTCTGCAGGAGTAAATCATGTTCATTTGCAAATGGATAATAACCCTGAAGTTCGAGACACTGATTTTGACGGCAAGTATACTTTTACGAGCGTTCCGGTTGGACAACATATTTTAAAAGGGTATTTAGCAAAAGCTGATCACAGCAAAGTTCCAGGGACAGATGTGCAAGTGTCTTTTACAACCGTGGTTGATACGCTTACTCCCACAACTGTTCCCGGGCAACTTACCGAAGATGTAGATAAAGATGGCTGCGTGGGTTTGTTAGACTTTAATGCCTGGTTTAAGGCTATCAGAGGAACTCCGCAAGCAAATAGTTCGCCAGATATTAACAAAGACGGATCAATAGATATTGTTGACTTCAATCTCTGGTTTCGGGCAATGAAGAATTTGCCGCCGGAAAAATTATGCTGAGACAGGTTATCAGTTTTCAGTTTATCAGTTTAAAATCTGACTGACTGAAAACCGACAAACTAAATTCTGACAACCGAAAACTGATAACCGACATTTTCTTCTTGTCAATTTATTGCTGATCGGGTATTATAATGTGCATGGATACTAGCTTTCCTCAGCTTTCCAAAAAAGAACTGCAAGAACAAAAAAGACACCAAGAGCGAGAACGCATCAGAAAGGAAGAACAATTCAAAAAATTCCGGCTATGGGGCATTATTGCACTCGTCATTGTAGCAGTAATTGGTGGTTTTTGGTGGCTCATCAAAGAATCGACCAAACCCTTACCAGGAAAATCCTTTGCAGACCAGGGCCGTAAACATATTCCGCAAAAAGAATGGGAAAAGTTTAAATACAATTCAAATCCTCCTACTTCTGGTTCACACGATGAAGTTTGGACAAAACCAGGTATTTACAGTTCGCCGCAAGGCGATGGCCATTTAGTTCACTCACTCGAACACGGGTACATTGTTATTTGGTATGACTGTGATTTGAAATCAGAAACAGCTGGAGATACGAGTTCAAAAGACTGCCAGGATTTGAAAAAACAGCTCAAAGATATTGCCAATGAAAATAGAATTTGGAAGTTAGTCGTAGTTCCACGAAATAACATGGACAGTAAAATCGTGCTCACTGCCTGGACCCGGCTTGAAAAGCTTGATACTCCCGATAAGCAAAAAATCAAAGAATTTATAGACGCCTTCCGCAACAATGGGCCTGAGCAGACGATGGAGTAGAAGTCGGTTATCAGTTCTCGGTTATCAGTTTATCAGTCTGATAGACCGAAAACCGAGAAACTAAAGTTTGACAACCGACAACTGAAAACAGAGAACTGATAACTGAAATTTTTCCACCAAAAAAGCTGACCGCCATACGTGTACCCATAATCCCTGTCCTTGAGCATGGTGCGTTGTATGATGATCAGCTTGTTTAGAACAACTCTACAATTTCCCTTTTTTCTTTTCTAAACAAATTTTCTCCTTGCAACAAACTAACTCACAGTAGTAAGCCGTCCTACTTTGATCTCTTTTGCTACAAAAGGCTTGTTATTTTTCTAGTTGCATTCCCAATGCTTCATATTATATAGTATAGAACATGGCTGATTTAGTAATTACTGACCAAAATTTTCAAGACGAAGTGCTTAAAAGTGATATTCCAGTACTTGTTGATTTCTGGGCACCATGGTGCGGGCCATGCAAAATGGTAACACCTATTGTGAAACAACTAGCAGAAGATTATAAAGGAAAGCTGAAAGTAGGAGAACTGAATGTTGATGACAATCCCCAAACTTCCGGAACTTATGGAGTCATGAGTATTCCCACGCTCCTTATTTTCAAAGGCGGAAAACCAGTAAAAAGCATGGTGGGTGCTCAAGGGAAAGAAAACTTCAAGCGAGGTATAGATGAAGTACTCGCCGCCTAACGGCGGAATACTACCAATACTACCAATTTCAAATATCAAATATCCAATACTTAAGGTACTTTCATTTGAAATTTGACATTTGATATTGGAAATTTGAAATTACAATATGTATGACGTTATCATCATTGGTTCTGGTCCAGCTGGTTTTACTGCTGCAATTTACACAACTCGCGCAAACCTTAAGACTCTTATTATTGCTGGCGCAAAATGGGGGGGACAATTAATGTTAACCACCCTTGTTGAAAATTTCCCTGGGTTTCCAGAAGGCATTCAAGGACCAGACCTGATGGCAAATATGCGTAAACAAGCAGAACATCATGGTGCAGAAGTGATTGAAGAAAATTTAACAATAGCAGACTTTTCCTCTCAGCCATTTAAAGTCTCAACCCCAGAAAAAACCTTCCAAGCAAAATCAGTTATTATTGCAACTGGCGCAGATACCAAATGGTTAGGAGTTGCAGGTGAACAGGAAAGGATTGGCCATGGTGTTTCTTCGTGTGCTCCATGCGACGCGCCTTTTTTCCGTAACAAAAAAGTAATCGTTGCTGGGGGAGGAGACAGCGCCATGGAAGAAGCATTGGTACTGGCTCGAGCTTCAGAGCATGTGATTGTTATTCATCGGCGTGACCAATTACGGGCAAGCAAAATCATGCAGGAAAAAGCAAAGGCGAATCCAAAGATTTCGTTTTTATTTAACACGGAAATATTGGAAATTCTTGGAGAAAACAAAGTTGAAAAAGTAAAGGTGAAAATCACTCCTTCTGATAAAAGTTTACTCGATAAGCCGAAAGAAGAGTTAGAAAAAATTGTTCCTGAATTACTCAACATGAAGATTTTAGAGAAGAAAGGTGATTCTGTAATTGCAGAAATACCTATTGATGGGGTTTTTGTCGCAATTGGCCATAAACCGAATTCTGCAGTATTTAAAGGAATTGACATGGATGCTCAAGGATATATTGTAGTCCATCAGTACTATAAAACCAATGTTGATGGCGTGTTTGTCGCAGGTGATGTCCATGATGCGCAATACCGCCAGGCAATTACTGCTGCAGGGTTTGGATGCGCCGCCGCATTAGAATCAGAACGCTGGCTACGCGATCAAGAGACTGCATAACAGTTAGGTATCATCTCGAAGCTTCTCAAACTCGCCGCGCACTCATTTACCCATTCCCAAACTCGTCCTTGACAAGTTGGAAAATATCAATCTAATATAAATATGTATACTATTTTGTTATGGAAACAAGTGTGCCTGCTAAGCCAAGTTTTATTGATAATTTAAAAACATATTATGCTTCGCATAAAAAATTGTGTTTGGGAATAGCAGGGGGAGTACTGGTAGTCTTATTAGCACTGTTCCTTATGTTGCCAAATCCTCGAACAACTCAGTCTCCTTCTCAAATGACTCCTTCCCAAGCTCCAATACAAGGCAATAATCCAAACAAAGAAACCAAAGGACAAGATAAATTTAATCCACTTATTAGTAATGACGAATTAAAGCGAGTAGAAGAAGGAGCTAAAAAACAATATGAGCAAGCAGGAAAAGTATATCCTACTCGACAAGAAAATATCCAATTCGAATTAGGGCCGAATATGAAAAAGAAAAGTGGGTTTAATTTTGTCCAACAAGCATATGCTCAAACCTATTGCAACATAAGTACTCTTCCACCCACGCTTAACGCCTATGTCTTAAAAGCGAATTTAACCGTAAAAGATGCAACCGCCCTCGCGGGTAAGTATAGCTTGATTAGTGCGCCTGCTTCAGTACCTATGGCAGATGGGAAATCATTTGAATATTATTTCGCAGATGCGCAGGTGAGTAAGTTTATGAATATCGCAGAACCATCTGGTATATTCTATTATCATAAAGCCTCGGGTTCTGCGCTTCCAAACCAAGATATCAGCGAATCTCAAGCTAAATCTTTGACAGATTCAGAGTTAACCCGTCTAGGATTGTCTGATAAAATTGTATTAAAAAGTTCTTCATTTGATGCTTCAACCAATAACTTTGATATTACATACAATCGAGATTTAGGATTGAAACTAGTGGATAATTTAACCGTTGCAGCGTTAGGCTCAGGGCAATCAGTATGTAGTGTGGTAGAGTCTACCGCTATGAATGAAGTAAAGTTTATTATTTCAAAACAAGCGGAAGTAATGAAAACAATCAGCCATACGAGAATCATGGGTGGTACCTATCCTCTCAAAACACAAGACCTCATAGATTCTTTAAATGAATATGGCAAAAATTCGCCAATCCCTCCAATAGTAATTGGTGGACCAGTGAATGGGCCAGCCTCGATTGATTCTGCAATGCTCGTATATTACGATTACGGCAAATTCTATGGCCAGATTGCGTATGTTCCAGTCTATTTGACCAGCGGAAAAACAACATCAGGAGTCAGAGTATTTGGATTCTTCCCTGCAATTTCAAAAAAGGAGCTTGATAAAACCCCAATCCCAAATTTAAGACAAACTCGTGACATGTTACAGCTTGAAACATTCAATCCACGGCCTGCTGCAAATCCGAATGCTCCAAAACCACAACCAAAACCATCACCAAAACCTGGTCAACCTCAACTTACCTCTAAGCCATCTGAGCCAGGTGAGCTGTGTTATGGAGGCTTAGTAGATTATGATATTAACTGTAACGTAGGCGATATAGGTGCAGAAATATGTAGCGGTTACTTTGAATTGAGTTCAAAAACGGGAGATCTCTTTGGAGCTTGTACAAATGGTTGCCAGGTAAAAAGTGAAATGTTTGATGTACCTGCAGGAGTAAATCCCTGCGCAGAATTCTTGAAGAGACATGGGTTCCCAGCAGGTAAGTTTGGAAATAGGCCAATTAATACCAATAAATTTAATGGGGGAACAGTGCGTTGCCAGATCCAAGGGTGCCCATGCTAATAACCTCTTATTCTTCTTAAACCTATTCAAAGCGGAGCGGTATACATTCTTTCCAATTGTTGCTACTATTCATAGTATATGTTTCATAAAAAGTTCTTTCATATTCAAAACATTGGTTTACTGCACAATAAGAAGAACCTTCTTATCTTCGCGCTTTGTGTGATTGGGAGTTTAGCAATTGGTTTTGTTCTTTTCAGTAAACACCCATCGTCTCAAGCATCTCTTTTAACCTATTGCATATCTGCCCATCAGCCTGGGAGCAAGGGGCATTATCACGCAAAAATATCCATAACCCAAGATAACGAGCCGATTACTATTCCAGCACGGATTGGCATTGTAAAACAATGCATCCATCCGATCCATACGCACGATACTTCAGGCATTATCCACATTGATTATCCTACATACAAAGAATTCAATCTGGGAGATTTCTTTGATATGATGGGGTATGTATTCGATGATCAACAGATCGGCTCAATCAAAAAGAGCGATCGGTACTCATTCAAAATTCTGGTGAATGGAAGGGAAGCGCGGGCCAATTACCGAAATGTAACCATACATAAAGATGACTCGATACAACTTCTGATTAGCTCGAAATAATAGAGTCCTTTATAAACATTGCATAAAACTTATAATACTTGTCAATTCGCAAGGTTTCTGATGGAATTCCAGCTCCATGAGGTCAAAAGCTCTTCAAATCGGAATTATAACCTGTGTTTTCGCAGTTTTTGTGCTGTTTCAGATAAAATTTGTATATTGCGTTCAACTATTCAACATTTGTTAAATTATTTCACAAGCAATATACCAATAAAACTAATTACTGCTGCGATTAGTTTTATCACTAATTTGGATTTTTCTCTCAAAATAACTATTGCAAGTAAAACAGTCAGTATAGATGTCGTTTGAAAAAGCGAAGCCATTTGAGCGGCATTATTACCGACTTTATAAGCAGAGTAATAACAGATATATGCAATACCATATAACAAAGACATAAAGCCAATTTTTAAAGCTGTTTTATTTTTTATAACGTCAACAACTTTATGAGAAGATTTTATATATACTGCCCATAAAAATAATCCTGTTGCAATAAAAGAGAGTGTTAAATACGAAGAAACATCAAACGATTTCACAACGTATGAATCATTAATAACCTCGAGAGCTAGAGAGACGACGGCGACGGGACGACGAAGCCCGGTGTGCTTCGCTGTGTCCCAGCTCCATCTGGTGCCCCACCTTCCGAGCCAGGCGTTTTCGGGGTGTGCCCGAAGCGCTATCCTGTCCTGGAGTGGGCGGAGGAGAGTGGCTCAGACTCGCGCCTGGCCCTCCCGCATGCTACCAAGTCAAGACACATGTTGTTCTAAGTACAGCATATCTGTGTAAGACTTGTGTAAGAAATAATCATTCATCTAATGATGATTGATTTCTTTATGTTGGAGTAGTAGAATGCGGCTGCATGTCGAAAGAAGACCTAAGATATAATCTAGAAGGAGAACAACAACACCAACCACAAGGGCCAGTCGTCCCGGAGCCTGCCAGTGGAGGAGGGATCCCGGGAGAGCAAGCGCCACATGGTGGGGGGATCAACAAGCCGGAGTTGCATCCGCCTCAGGGTGAAGCACCGATCGATTCCTCCGACGCCGAAGTGAGCCCAAACCCAGCGTACGTGGAGAAACTGGACCCGGAGGTGCTTGCTGGCGTCCGTTGGTACGCCCGCGGTTCGCGAGACCGGAGGGAGGTCACTGAACGCGCCAGGCGCGATCCGGTCCTTAGGACATATCTTCGTAGTCCCACCAGCGTCGCCGTCTCCCTCACCTCTTCAACCCCTTGGTCGTTTGGTGACCAGCCTCCAACTGATTCGGAGTACGTGCGTGACGTCGATCCTGAGGTGCTCGAGGGCATCGCGCTCTACCGTCGGGACCACGCTTCGATACTAGTGGACTTGGGTTGGCAAGAGGCGTGGAAGTGCGCGGAGATCCGGGAGTACTTCCGATGGTTGAGCTGGAGCGCCCGCTCACATCGCACCGTGCCTGAGGCGAGGCTCCGCAACTCGGGTGCCGCGGTGGAGTAGTCGATGGGTGTCGGTTCTTTGCTCATAGTCGGTGCTCCCTCCATCGGATCGTCTCGGGGAGCGCAAGGCCATTATCTCACCGGTTTCTGGGGTCCCGAACGTTTGGCCCGTCCTGACGGCCCGTTGGGGACTTGACAGGGGTGAGGGAGAGAGGCTCCGAGGGGAGTGCTGACGTCGTCGCCTGGCTCAGCCAGGCTAGCACGCGCTTGCTCTCCAGCAAGGGTCGATCCAGGAGTGCTGCCCATCCCTGACAGCGACTAATAAGGCACCACTCTATTATTTATGGTAAATAGTAGTAAAATATCATATACATATGGCATTCGGGGCACTCATCGGATTTATACTGTATCTATTGCTTTCTTTCTACGTTCTCGTGACAGGTTCATCCACTCTGTATGAGCTTGTCCTGGGAAAGTACCCGCCTGGATTTCCCTCCACTGGCGTCTCGGGGCCATTCTTCGGGGGACCGGCACTGCTGATCATTGTCGGTGCAGGAATGGGTCTCGGATGGCTCGTGGGCAAGCTCCGGAGTGCTGGGAAACAAAAACACAGCCCCAGATGACCTGAGGCTGTGCCGATGGTCGGAGAGCTGATGGGGTTAACTCTTTTTGTCGCGGTTGGTGACGATGGTCTTCGCGACTGCGCCGGCTGCCTCCGCACGATTACTGGCCTGCTCATTCGCACGCCCCGCATCGTGGCGTTCCTTGGCGCTGCGCAGACGCTCGTACTCTGCGCGCTCGCCCCAGCGGGTCTCGCGGGTCTCGGCTCTCGTTGGAGGTCGGCAGAATGGGTTACTGCAAAACCACCGTGTTCCGCCCGATCCGTATGGCCCTTGCGAGCCTGCGTCCATGACACCGCCACAATGCCTGCACGTTCGCGGGCCCCTGCCATTCACCAGGGTCGTGGGCGACGTGGTTAAGCAGGCTGATAGGAACGGACTTACTCCCACGAACATCGCCTATGCTCGTAGCCTCACTGAGCTAATTCATACCGGTGAGGATGGATCAGCCACCCACCCCTGCTCCTGCACCGCCGACGACCCAACCTAAGGTCCCCCAGGTATCCGTCGATGGCGACACAAACGTGTTCCTCGCTGACCTGCGGGACTACCAAAACATGGGCAACCAGCTCAGAGCGACCTTGGTTCTTACCAACAACCAGCACCTCATCTGGTACATCGTGACTGTCACCCCCACTGGCCGTACCTACACGACCGAACCCCTGCCCACCACCATAGTCCTCCCTGCTTGTAGCACCGCAGAGGTCATCCGCTTCACCTGCACAGATGTATCTGTCGCTACCCTCCCGGTCGTGCCGAACAACGCCTTGACGTTATTTGCTGATGGTGTTGGCCAGACCGACCAGACACAAAACGAGCTTCTGCTTCTTTACGCGGGTGAGGTAGTTTGGCGCGCAGCGTTTGGGGCGCCGCTACGCCCTGATGTAGGGCAGGGTTTGGGAGACCTTGCGCTCAATGTGGCCTCATGGGAGGAGAGCAAACTGGGTTCCACACCAGTCGTGGGTGCCTTCTGGAAGATCGGTAAGGCCGTTCAGAACAAAGATCCTGTAGGCATTGCAGGAGCGGTGAACCAGGCACTCACCGACCCTGTCGTGCAACAGTGGCTTGCGGAGCATGGCGTTGACATTGAAGCGCAGCCGGTTATTAAGGTCGGAGTAAGGGTGGAGCAAGTAGTGGCATTAGATATTGGTCTATTGGTTGATAAATGGTTCAACCCTGATAATGCAACTGGGATGCTGAATATACGCATCACGGAGTAGGTTTCTTTGGCCATGACCGGAATAGTGGCGATCAAAGGTATGCCAGACCAGCAAAGATCGCCACGGCTATGCCGGAAATTATGCAGAATGCACCGCAGATGATTGCTTCTCTGCCACTGATGGTGCCACCTTCGGGAAATCTGAAGCTTCGTGTGCGAATAGTATAAATGCCGTATATAATCATAAGTAAAGATACTAACAACGCTATTGGCCTACTTATGGTAAATATGTAGTCTGTGTGCATTCTATGGTAATCAATTGTACATGATCTATCATGTTAATGACAATACCTATTCCTGTATCCAAACGTCGCATTTTTTTCTTATGCGGCGCAGGTCGTGCGGGTCACAGCATAGACTGTTTAAGGACTGGATAAAACCACCGCAGCCATTGTCGATCGCATGGTAGTATTATTGGTTCATGCGAAATGGTCCAAAAAACTGCGTGCTGTAACAATCTTTGTCGACTTGTACCCAAAAAACGTTCAATACTGAGTCGATTTTCAGCGACCTACCCGAACACGCACTTCCGTGTTGTACATCCACTCTATCCAGCTGCTGATACGGGAAGAAAGGAGACTGAATAGAGCACCCTTCCAAACCATGGCATTGAAAGAGAACAGGTGCAAACTGACTAGTTTTCAAGTCTCTCGCAAAAGACGTTTTATCAATTATTAAAGGAAGTTGCTTAGCAATGCTGTAAGAAATAGCTAACCTAAAACGCCCTATCATACTGGAAATGATCACGAATAGTAAGATAAATATAGACGCTACAAAAATCAGAACTAAAAGATATAAATATTTTTGCACTCGTGTATATGATAGATAACTAAATAGCGACCGTCAAGTACTAGAGTCTTGGCTATTGTGCAATCCGTAGTACTGCTTCTACGACCGCAGACGCGTATCGCTGAGATCCCTGGTCGTTCGGATGAATGCAGTCGCCGGTCCACTTATCAAAACCTGTTACACGAAGTAGGTGAGCGGCATTCTTATATTTTTACTCTTTGGATTTGCTTTTGTATGTGTTCCATGGATTCCTCTTGGGTTTGAGTCTCAAAAAGTTATAGTTGCGGAAACTTTAATCCTTTTTGTTTCGTATTTTCAACTTTCTAAACTTAAACTTTCCCAATTTCATCGACCTCAACTTGTTGAATATTAGCTTCAAAATAAGGATTTTCGGGCTTGACAGCCTCTTTTTTGTATGTTAACATACTTCTACAATGCCTGAAAGATGGCAGCCTGGGTGAACTATATTTATGAAGATTTCAGCAAAAGAAGATTTAATCGCTTGCTCTCTTTTTCTGTCTTCTTAAATTGGTTCCTCACAGTTCTTTAATTCCTTTTGAGTTTTATACGATTTGACGGTTGGACCCAGCCCTTTGTAGTATTTCTGCGAGGGCCGGTAGCTTAGTTGGTAGAGCGTCGCGTTTGCATCGCGAAGGTCGAGAGTTCGAATCTCTTCCGGTCCACCAACTAGCTATGAGCGATTAGCCATTGGCTTTTAGATTCATAAAAGTTAAATAGCTAACGACTAGCAGCTAACCGCCAATTGATTCACCCGTTGGAGCAAGCCTTCCAGTTTAGAGAGGGTTTTCTCTAACGAATATGAGTGAATAGGCTCTTTGACAAGTGAAGAGAAAGCGTCTTTATAGAAAGATTCTACTCATAATGCCGATAATGGATGCCTAGGAGGCTTTGGCCGAGAAAGGACGCATATGGCGGCGATACTCGTCGGGTAGGTGCCATAAACCTATGATCCGGCGGTTTCCGAATGGGGCAACCCAGCCATCGCAAGATGGCTAACCCTGAGTAAAAACAGCTCACATTGTGTTCGTAATCACGCAACATAACACAGTTTTATTTGTTGCGATGGAATAAACAAATGTCAAATTTCCAATTTCAAATATTTGGAATTGGTATTTATTTGATATTGGTAGTATTGGATATTCCCAGAGCGTAAGCTTTGAGTTTATGGACAGAATGTGAGTTGTATAGCTCTGGGTGGGGTACGGCGTGAACTGAAACATCTTAGTAACGCCAGGAAAAGAAATCATATGAGATTCCGTCAGTAGCGGCGAGCGAAAGCGGAACAGCCTAAACCCACCTCAGCGGTGGGTGTTGCAGGGCAGACGATATTCGAGAGTGTTTTGTAGCAGAAGGATTTGGAATAGTACACCATAGAACGTGAAAGTCGTGTACGCGAAATGAAACACTCCGATAGTTTGTTCCTAAGTACCACGGGACACGTGAAATCCTGTGGGAATCTGGGGCGACCACGTTCCAAGGCTAAATACCAAAGTCTACCGATAGTGAACTAGTACCGTGAGGGAAAGGTGAAAAGCACCCCGGAAGGGGAATGAAATAGAACTGAAATTGTCGGCTAACAAGCAGAGAGAGCTTGTGCATGGCACAAGAATAAACAAATAATCCAATAAACAAATAACCCAATCAATGCAGAATAATAAAATGCAAAATAATTGGTAGTATTTGCATATTGGTAGTATTGGTTGTTCTCGTGCTGTGCACGAGTAATCTCGTGCCTATTGAAGAATGAACCGGTGAGTTATTGATTGCAGCGTTAGTTTAAGCAAGTGTACCTTGCGTAGACACAGTGAAAGCAAGCCCTAACTGGGCTATTTAAGTTGCAATTATTAGACCCGAAACCGGGTGAGCTAACCTTGGGCAGGGTGAACCCCACTTAACAGTGGGGGGAGGCCCGCACTCGTGGCCGTAGCAATGGCCTGAGATGACCTGAGGTTAGGGGCAATATGCCAAACGAACCCGGAGATAGCTGGTTCTCCCCGAAATATATTTTGGTATAGCGGGATGTAAAAATCACATGGGGTAGAGCACTGAATGGTTACTGGCGGCGCAAGCTGTCGGAACCAATCAAACTCCGAATACATAGTGATGTTTCATCCTAGTCAGACATGTCGGGCTAAGCTGATGTGTCGAGAGGGAAACAACCCAGACTCCCATCTAAGGCCTCTAAATCAATGCTAAGTTTTAAAAGAAGTCACGCTCCATAGACACCCAGGAGGTTGGCTTAGAAGCAGCCATCCTTTAAAGAAAGCGTAACAGCTCACTGGCGGATGGTGTGTGGCGCTGAAAATTTACCGAGGATAAGCATTGTGCCGAAGTTGGAGATGCTTGTGCTTTGCACAAGAATAAACAAATAACCCAATAAGCAAATAAACAAATCAATAAAAAATTCCCAATGCAAAATAATTATGCATGAGAATATTGATTGGTAGTATTTGTATATTGGTAGTATTGGTTATTCTCGCGCAAGGCGCGAGCTTGGTAGGGGAGCGTCTTATTTGCAGTGAAGCCGTATTGTAAAGTATGGTGAAGCGAATAGGAGTGAGAATGCCGGTATGAGTAGCGATAGTCCCGTGAGAAGCGGGACCGCCGAAAGCCCAAGGTTTCCTCCGCAATGTAAGTCAGCGGAGGGTTAGTCGGTCCTAAGGGTGTTCCTCACGTAAAGGGGGAGTAACTCGATGGATAAGTCGTTGAAATTCGACTACAGGATATATGTATGTAAGGGGGTGACGAAATGGGAAGCATCAAGCTGCATTTATGCAGTCTAAATAGTAAGGTAGGATTAATTGGAAAATCCGTTAGTCTGTTTAACCAAGCTATGATAGAAAGTTTCTTAGCAATAAGGAACGATTTGATCTCTTTCAGTTTCCGGGAAAAACCTCATTATGCTCGCAAGAGTAAAACATATATTTTACCGTACCGCATACCGACACAGGTGGGCTGGTCGAGAAGACTAAGGCGATCGGGAGAAAGATGGTCAAGGAACTCGGCAATAAAGCTGGGCGTAACCTATGGGAGATGCCCTCCCTACGCAAGTAGGGCACAGCAAAAGATTACTTAGCGACTGTTTATCTAAAACACAGGTCCCTGCAAAACCGAAAGGTAAAGTATAGGGGCTGACACCTGCCCAGTGCTGGTAAGTTAAAGATCGTGGGTGATTTTCGCAAGAAATGAGCTTGTGATCTAAGCTCCAGTAAACGGCAGCAGTAACTATAACTGTAGATCATAGTGCAGTTATTAAATTTAGCTATATGCTGGAATAACTCTGTATCCGACAGTACCAAGCTAAGCTTGGTAAAAATCTGATCGGTGGAGTCAATCAGCAGGAAAGACCTCGCTCAGCGGGGAATCCTCAGAGACTATACGCTAAATCCGTGAGCTAACGGAATAATATAGTCCGATCTCTATGGCGACATAGAGGATCTCTACAATACAGTAGAGTGATAACGTAATGTCTATGGTAGCGAAGTTCCTCCGACAGGGGACCATATCGAGTAATCGGTATGAGCACACTTGGCTATATGCTGGAACATCTGGATGAATATGCGAATACTATGATATAACTAACATATACTTAGTATGTCAAGTAACAATTTAGCATCGGACGTCTATACCTTTGACGTACCAGACAATCAGCAGGAAACGTCTCAGTTTTGCAAGTTCTATTACACAGGGTTTTGTGTTGGCGAAATGTCATGCTCGGTAATACGAGCAAGTCATAGACATGGTGTATACTATACGCCTGATTTTACTGTGGCCAATGCAGATCTCAATATTTTAAAAGAATTTAATAGGGTGATTGGTTCAAATTTGGGAATCATTAGTCCTATTAAAGGCGGTTATAATCTGAAGTTTCGAGGAAAACGAGAGGTAGAAATTATCTTTCAATTCTTCCAAGAATATCCAGTTATAACCGGAGATATAGCAAAGAAGAAACTAGAACTTTTAAAAAGTATTTTACCAGCAATTGGTAAATACTCTCAAATAGTCTCTAGGTTAGCGTTAATAGAACAATGCCGGAAAGATTTAGCAGATCTAAAACATCATGGACTTGCTACAGAAAAAAATGATGACAAGCATTTTATAGATGATTGCATTGGTTATTTCTTGGCAGGAATTTTAGATGCAGAAGGATCATGCGGCTTAAAAAGATCAGGTTTACGCCAACAACCATATTTTGCAGTGGCAATGAAAGATCGAAAGATCATTTATCTACTGAAAGAATTTTTGAGTTGTGGCAACATTCACATTCGAAGTGACGATGGATTGTTCCATTGGGAAACTAATAAAAGATCTGATATTTTGAAGTTAATAGAAATCTTTACCGACAAATACCCTTCAAAATTAGAAAAGATGAAGGCAAGAATGCAAAATCTGAAACGGTTCCTCAACGACTACACGCCAAGATCCTAAATCCGTCAGTTGACGGAAAGGAATATGATATAGTCTGAACTCGATAGCGATATCGAGAGTTGAGCAGAGATGCCTCAATCTCTCCACGTATGGAGAAGTAACAATATTGTGTCGGGCGAGTTCCGACCCGCACGAAAGGTAGAACGACTGAGTAACTGTCTTGATCATCTACCCGGCGAAATTGAGATGGCTGTGAAGACGCGGCCTAGTTGTCCATGGACAAAAAGACCCCGGGAGCTTTACTGTAGCTTGGCATTTGAGGGTTCATTTTACATGTTTAGAATAGGAGGGAGCTTCGGCACCAGTGAAATACCTCTCTTTGAAATGAGCAATCATTACCTTTTCGCCACATAAAAATCTGGCAAAGGAACAGTGTCTGGCGGGCAGTTTAACTGGGGAGGTTGACTCCTACAACGCAACGGAGTTGTACAAAGGTTGGCTAACTCTGGAAGGAAATCAGAGCGATAGTGCAAACGCATAAGCCAGCTTAACTGCGAGACCTACAAGTCGAGCAGAGACGAAAGTCGGTGTTAGTGATCCTCCGATGCATAGTGGTATGCACGGAGCTTAACGGATATAAGCTACCCCGGGGATAACAGGCTGATCGCATCCAAGCGTCCCGCCAATAGGCGGCAGGCGCCTCCCGATAGTAATATCGGGATGAACGAATCAACTAATATCGGTGAAGTCCTAACATATTGTATGATAGGATAATACCGAGGGAAGATAATTTGTTGTGGATACAAGACTAGCTAGAGAAGCGAGGCAACTAAGTTTTTCCAATAAACAACTGATGTTTATCATCGGTACGTTGTTGGGTGATGGATATTTAGATAAGACTACCAGAGGATATTCTTTGCGCATTCATCATGGAATATTCCAGAAAGAATACGTAGATTTTAAATATTTTCTAATAAGTAGTTTTGTTAATTCCAAACCCAAACCAAGTGGAAAAGCTTATTATTTTAGAACTGTTTCTCATCCGCTATTAATTGAATTGCGTAACGTATTTTACGTTCAGCAAAAGAAAGTACTTCCAAAAAAACTTTTGGAAGAAAACTTTGATTCTTTTGCCTTAGCAATTTGGATTATAGATGATGGAGCAAAAGATAAAAATCAATTGCGTATTAATACGCAATGTTTTAGCCTCGAAGAAAATCTCTGGTTAATTGAGTTTCTACATGCTAAATTTGGAATAAAAACAACAATGAATGTTGATGAAGGAAAATATAGACTTCGAATAGCTGGTTCAAGTATGAATCATCTAAAAGAGCTTATATTGCCATTTATTATTCCAAGTATGCTCTACAAATTGTCCCCGTAACGACTGATTCTATTCCGGCTTTGCCGGATGAGAAGAGATAGCTCAAGGGAAACTAAAATATACGAGTTATCACATGTTGGTATCCTGAAAAGGATAAAGATATAGTCTAATTCCATAAGTAATTGTGGGTTAATTGCCACAGCGACGATGCGGTTTGGCACCTTATGTAATTTACATCGGGGCGCCTACAGAGTAATCTGTAAGCCTGGTACTTTGTTTTGTATTTGGACCATACAAAAAAAGTAAAAATTTACTAGCTCAAATCGGTGAATACCTTATTGTTTATAAGGTTAATACCGAGGTTCTGCAATGCAGAACTGTATCGACTGATCCCACCTCATCGGTGGGTGAGATAGGAATTCTTGTACCTACGTACAAAATCTATAATTTCTATCACACGGCTAGCGCCTCATTATGAGGATGAAGGTATAGTCAGCACTTTTGGTAACGAAAGAATACGACAGCGATGTCGGCTCAAGGCATCCTGGGGGTGGAGAAGCTCCCAAGGGTCCGGCTGTTCGCCGGTTAAAGCCTTACGCGAGCTGGGTTCAGAACGTAGGATTACTGCGTTAAAGCACAGTAATGTGTTTTGAGTATCAACTATATCGGTGAAACCTAAAATCATTTCGAACTGAGATTAAGGTAATACCGAGGGAAGTCGGTTTCTGAGGACAGATGACAGAGAACGGAAGACGGATAGCGGAATGAACAGAAGTACAGAATATTTTCTGGTTTCTGTTTTATCTGCAATCTGTTTTCTGTATTCCGTCATCTGTTTTCTGAGCTTGACCCCGTAGAGACTACACGTTGACTCCCTCACAAGGGGATGAAGATATAGTCCATGCTCATCGAAAGATTGAGATTAACATGCGTAAGACAGTTCGGTCTCTATCCTGGACAACCGTTCGAGATTTGAAGGAATCCGTCCCTAGTACGAGAGGACTGGGATGGGGGGATCCCTGGTGTGTCAGTTGTTTCTTATAAGAGCATCGCTGAGTAACTAGATCCCCACCTGATAACCGCTGAAAGCATCTAAGTGGGAAGCAGCTCCTAAGATAAGATCTCGTGTTAGCGCAAGCTAACGTATACCCCTTGTAGACTACAAGGTTGATAGGCGGGCAGTAGAAGCACGGTAACGTGTTAAGCTTACCCGTACTAATGGTTAAAGAGCAGACTTTTTATAAATACACTTTTCTCTTCACTTTCAAGGAGCCTAGCGAAAGCTAGGCGACGCAGTCCCCGCAGGGGACAAAGAGCATGACGAATGTCATTTTGATCAATCTGATCAGGAAGACGTTCTGCAGAATGTCATTTTGTCCTGAAGTCTTTCGGTCTCTTGTGCGAAGTGGAACCACCTTTTTCCATTCCGAACAGAGTAGTGAAACACTTCAGCGTTGACGATACTTGGACTAGTTTCCAGGGACAATAGATCGAGGCCGGAGAACTTGAGGACAAAATGCAATTTCGCGGATGGCTTATGACCAATAGCGTATAGAAAATAAAAAATCCCGCAGAGATGCGGGTTTTTTTGTAGGAAGGCCAAATTAGCTATGAGGTATTCTTTTAAGATCTTATTTTTTTATGTTTAATAAGGTAATTTAAAAATCCTACACGTTTTTCCTCTGAGGTTAATTGGGTTGGTTGAGCAAGGACAAGTCTAGGTGGAGGAGCTGGTTTTTTTTTAGGTTCTCCATCATGAACCCTGTTATTATCAACTAACCACTTTCCAAATTGTGCTCTGTTACTATTTGGATTAAATCCTCCGCCTCTTTCGTTTCTTGGTCCCATGAGCTTATTATCTTCCTTTTTAGTGAATTGTCAAGGAGGAATTGTAAAAAATTGAAAGTTTTAATCAATTTATAGTAGTTTTAGGATTAGTAATAGAAATATTATCATCGTATTTGCGTTTCCTAGTACTTAAAGGACAAAATAAAGTATTTTATGGGTGGGCGCACTTTTATTGCACATTCTGCTCTTTAATGCTATACTTACAGCATTCTGATATGAAAGGTGGATTTATGGCACATGGCAAATTCTTCCTCAGGTAAGGCAACCACAATGGCAGACTTAATGAAGTCTGTCCAAACAAATCTGGTGACTTTTAAAAAAGGCGATATTGTCCAGGGTACTATTAATAAACTTACTCCCCAAGAAATTTTGGTCGATATTGACGCAAAAACCGAAGCAGTTGTGCTTGAAAAAGACAAAAAGATTTTACGCAATTTATTATCTACGCTTAAAGTAGGAGATAAAGTAACGGTATCAATACTCAATGCAGAATCAGATTTTGGCTATCCAGTAGTGTCTCTACGACGGTTTTTGGGAAATATGATGTGGGAAAAACTTACTGCTTCACAGAAAAACCACGACCAGCTTGAAGTAATGGTACAAGAATCAACAAAAGGCGGATTATTAGTCTCAACAAAAGACGGAACTTCTGGATTTTTGCCTAATTCCCATATCTTGCCGCATGGTTCTGGAGAATCAAGCCAGAATACTTCTGAATTAGTAGGCAAAACAGTCAAAGTGTATTTACTTGAATTAAACCGGCAAGCGCATAAAATTATCTTCTCCCAAAAACCAATTATGGGAACCAAAGAATTTGAAGAAGCAACTAAATCTCTTAAAAAAGACCAAAAAATCCATGTTACGATTACCAATATTACCACTTTTGGCATTTTTGCCTCAGTTCCAGTTTCGGGAGGGGCAGTGAATGCGGTTGATGGGTTAATCCATATCTCAGAACTTTCATGGGAAGACCAAGCCCAAGTGCCTGCGAGTTTTCAAGCTGGTCAATCAGTCGATGTGGTAGTAATAGGCATTGATAAGGATGCCAAACGCGTTGATTTGTCAATTAAACGGCTTTCTGCAGACCCGTTTGATGAAATTGAAAAGCATCTTAAGGTTGACCAAAAGGTGCAAGGGACAGTTAAAAAAGTTTCTTCAACCGGAGTAGTGTTAGAGTTGGATTCAATGAAAGGGTTAGCAGAAGATATTCAACCAATTGAAGGACTGATTCGAAAAGATAAAATTCCCCCAACAATCAGCTTTGAAGAAGGACAATCAGTAACAGCAACAGTGAACCAGATAGATAAGCGTAAGCATAGAATCTTGCTCGTTCCTGTGTTGCAGGCAAAGCCGCTCGGCTATCGATAAAAAAGACGATAGATGATGGAAAATAGAAGATAGATTTTAGAAGTTAGAAAGTAGAAAATAGATCTATCATCCATCTTCTAGCCTCAAAAAACTATCTTCTACTCTCTATTTTCTATTGTCATTATGGCCAAATCAACAATCTCTTTCGTCTGTCAAGAATGCGGCTATGATTCACCGGCATATTTGGGGAAATGTCCGGAATGCGGTACGTGGAATAGCCTCAAAGAGTTTAGAGTCCAGGCACCAGCTGCGGGTGGAGCTAGCTCCAAATTAAGCATTCAAGAAAAGATAGGTGGGCAAGAAGATGTTCAACCCAAAATGCTTTCTCAAATTGGGTCCCAGCAAAAACAGCGTATTTCAACAGGGTTTTCTGAGATGGATGTCGTGCTCGGTGGTGGAATTGTAAAGGGTTCAGTAGTTCTTTTAGCAGGAGATCCAGGAGTAGGGAAGTCAACGATTTTGTTGCAAGCAGCGCTGAATATTGCAGGGGCAAAGGGGACAAAGGGAATAAGGAATGGTTCTCTCTCTGTCCCCTTAGTTTTATATATCAGTGGAGAGGAATCTTCAGAACAGATAAAATTGCGGGCGGATCGGATTTTGGGGGAGAAAAATCAATCAAAAGATACCCCAAATTTTCTGCTTTTGTCTGTTACGAACGTTGATATTATTCTTCAAACCATAGAACACATAAAGCCATCACTTTTGATCATTGACTCAATCCAGACAATGGAATCAAAAGAAGCTGGAGGGCTGGCTGGGTCAGTTGCTCAGATACGATATGCAACTGCGCTGTTTATTCGGATGGCAAAGCAAAACAATATCCCAACGATTATGGTAGGACACGTAACTAAGCAAGGAGATGTTGCGGGGCCTATGGTACTCTCACATATGGTTGATGTTGTACTCTTTTTTGAAGGAGATAAGGAAAATAACACCCGAATTTTGCGCAGTTTTAAAAATCGGTTTGGTCCGGTTGATGAAGTTGGCATTTTTCAAATGGAAGAAAGTGGTATGCAAGAACTGAAAAATCCCGAACAACTTTTTTTATCAGATAAGGCAAAAGGTGTTCCCGGGTCTGTCTTAGCATGTACGCTTGAAGGAACCCGCGCGTTTCTCGTAGAGATCCAAGCATTGGTTGTTTCAACAAAATTTCCCATGCCGCGACGAGTAGCATCAGGAATTGACGTGAAGCGGTTGGAATTATTGTTAGCGGTTTTACAAAAGCATGTCAACTTACGCGTTGAGACAATGGATGTGTTTGTCAATGTTGCCGGCGGATTACGGCTTACCGATAGAGCTGTTGATTTGGCTGTATGTTTGGCTATTTATTCAAGTTTGAAAAATCAAAACCTTACCCAAACAGTTGCTGTTTCTGAAGTTGGGTTGCTTGGCGAACTCCGCATGGTTCCATTTTTGGACAAACGTATCCGCGAAGCACAAAAATTAGGGTTCAGCCGGGTAATCTCAGCAAAAGATAACAAATCTTTAAATGACGTGATAAAAGGGTTATAATAGGAAACCAAAGAAGTTCAAAGTTCAAAGTGAAAAGTTTCCCACAGCAGTGGGATCAATGACAAAATTATATAAAGAATAATCTATAAATGAAAATACCTTCACTTTTAATTTTTCACTTTGAACTTTGAACTAGAATCTATGGCATCCAAACCATCAAAAACAGAAGAAAAGAAAGAAACACCTGAAGCTAAGGAAACTCAACCAGTCCGTGGCTATCCCCGGCGTTTTATTAGTGCTTTGGCAGATGAAGTGGCGAGTATTGTGGTGACGCGGCTTCCATCTATGATTGCCCGGACAACCAGGCGTCGGCCAAAGACAAATGGGTCAAAAAAAATTGAAAAAGCCTACTTTTTAGATACTTCAGCAATTATTGATGGTCGGATTTTTGAAGTAATCAATTTAGGGCTTATGATGGAAACATTGGTTGTTCCTGAGGGGATTTTGCTTGAGTTAAAGCACATTGCCGATTCCCAAGATGCGGTCAAGCGCGAGCGTGGGAGAAAAGGGCTTGAGATGCTCGATCAACTTAAAAAAAACCGGGACGTAAAAGTATTGGTCTTGCCTCGTGTGCCAGAAAAATCAAACAAGCAGGGGAGTTTTTTGGAAGTTGATGAGGAATTAATTCGCTTAACCAAAACCCACAAAGGGCGGATTATTACGTGTGATTATAATTTAGAAAAAAAAGCAAGTATCCAAGGGGTTCGAGTAGTAAATGTAAATGCGCTTGCTCAGTCGTTAAAAGTGACTGCGGTTCCCGGTGAGTCATTGCATATTAAAGTGTTGCATCAAGGCAAAGAAGTTGGGCAAGGAGTAGGGTATGTAGACGATGGCACGATGATAGTCATAGAGCAAGGAATGGATGACATTGGTAAGACAGTCGATGTGGTGGTTTCCCGGGTCATACAAACCGCTGTAGGACGTATTTTGTTTGCTAAGAAGATAAGCTAGATGTTCGGTTTTCAGTTTTCGGATACAAGTTAGTCAGTTTTCAGTCTGTCAGTTTTAAACTGGTAAACCGAAAACCGATAAACTAAAGTCTGATAACTGAAAACTGATAACTGAATTCCCCCACCAAAAAGGCCAACTCTCTATTCTTATGCTCGAACGAGATAAGAGTGCCTGCCCAACACTCTTATCTCATCTGAAGATACGAATAAAAAATTGGCCTCAGAAAATTCCTGTGAAAAGTCTTAAGTTGTCAAGATAAAGTGCCAGTTTTAGCCTCGTCAGTTTTCCTTGACAGAATTTATCGCGATGTGATATCAAAGACAAAGGCATTTAGTTTTTATTCCTGCCAAAAGGACTAATGCCACTTTTTCTAAGAGCATTGCTTATCGTACGGAACTAAAAGGCCAATGTAACGAAAGCGATGCTCTTTTTTTGGTGATATTAGTCTCAGAGCAGAACTACTGGAACTTGTAAACCCTTCTTTAAAAGTGCTCGAAATTGTTCCCTCGCGTGCTTAATCAATATTTCTTCTTTCGCGTATGAAGCTGATACTGTTTTTGATTTTTTCTTCATCTTAAATAGTAATTGAAATAGCTTCATACTCAGCAAATAGTAACATAACCCAAATTATTTGTCAACCTATAGAAAGTAATACAAAATATATCAACAAAAAATCTCCAAAATATGCTAGGCCTAGAGTTTATTTGTCTCAAAATAGATTGCTATTGCAAGGGGAAGTTTATAAAAATAAAATTGTGGATAACTTAATACCTAATTTGTGGATAACTTTAGGATAAGTATAGAATGAATTATTTTCCCTATTCGTCCTATGTAAATATTGCCATCTCGATCCTGAGCTTGCCGAAGGAGAGAGATCCCAAGAGAAATTTCTAATTTCAAATATCCAATACTAAAGGCATTTTTAATTTGACATTTGAAATTCTTGCTGGGATTTCTCCTTGCGTCGAAATGACAAATAAACCGGACTCATCAGTTCTGGCTTAACCAGAAGTAGGGTACAGGCTGTAAGCCGCGTTTTGGCGCGGACAGATGGGAGCTTGATACATTCCGGTTCCGCCAAGCAAAAGGCGGATTCAAAATGAGTCTTACTCACATTCACAGTTCTAACAGAGTTCTCCTTGCGGAGGTGAGGCAGCTGAGCTGCCCCATCTCCTGAGAGAGCGAAGGCGAGCTAGGTCGTCATCTGGGGTCTTCGGGTAGGTCGGGTCGGCTTTAGATGTCTCATCGTCCTTATGGCGTACTTTTGCTTCTTCATTTCTGGAAGCCTGAATTGCTTCAGGATTCTGCGAAAGGTCGTCCGCTTGCTTTTGGGATGGGACAGGTCGCTCGTCCTTCTGGTTAGCCACCGCGCGCGGCTGCGAGCTTTTTCGTGCTGGTCCATGGGTCTCAGTCCTTTCTGAGTCAAAACCACTGAAACAGGATCGGGAGCACACACGCGCACATCACGATGATGAGCGCCACAATCCAGAAGGGGGTTGAGGCACTGTTAGACTGGCTGTTAGATTGGGTGATCTCAGAGTTGGGCGCTTGATGTCTGCCGGACGGACGAATGGGTCGTTGGTAGTAAGAAGCCTTTCTTCCGCTCAGTTGAACGAATGGATGTTCCATACGTCTACGCTTACAATTGGGTTCCACGATTCATCTCCTTATCTATAGATGTGTCTAATTGCCATAGTAGAGAGCTATAGCTTGAGTAAAGCCGTAGCACCCCACCAACATGATAATTAGACAGACGATGGTAAAGCCTTTCCCATCAGGAAGAGTCATTCGCACATAACACGTTGCCATGATCGTCGTACCTGCAATTGTGCACAGTAGGACGATCTCATTTGTTGTGTCGTAGACGAATACTCCCGTTAGGAACGCAGTTACAGGAACCAAAACGAATCGGCCGCTATCAGAAATCTGCGTGTTGTGCATACGGTTGAGTAGCCACGCAGCGACTGCCCATGTGAGAAAAGCAGCCAGATAGAGATGGTGAGTGACTGCTAATGAAAGGCAGCCACTGACAAAGGCTATTAGACCCATTCCTGCACAAAATGCAGCAACATAGCGGGTTTTATATACCCTGGAGCGTTTTTTCACTGGTCTGTCGAATAGCGAGTGCGGTTCCACAGATCTTTTCTCCACCTTTCTTATTGATGCCGGGAGACCAGCTTAGGTCTGCCCTCCTAAGCTGGGTTCCCAGCACCAAGGTAACCCTCACCTGACCCTCTCCTAAAAGGGTGAGGGAAGATAAGGGATCTGTTAGAATATAGTATGAGTTATGGGGTGAGCCAACTCATAACTATCCTGTATACCTTGTTAAAGAACTCGCCTCGATTTGAGGCTAATTGTGCTTATTACCATACAAAAGGGTAAGGCACAATCACCCTTTGCCAAAGGCTTCGGGCTGACTTAAAAAGAAAATCCCCAATCTGAATCGAGTTTGACACGATCTAGGTTGAGGAGAATAGCTTCGTCGTTACTTCGTGGAGATAGAACAGGCAGCTATTCTCTCCAATCGCCACGCACAGCGTGACTCTGTAAACAGGGCGATTGTACCAAATATTATAGGATATGTCAATCGGGGGAGAGGGAAGGAGCAAGGGGTTTTTTCAGTTCTCGGTTCTCGGTTTTCAGATTTCAGATTTAAGTTTGTCAGTTGTCAGTTTTTCGGTTTTAAACTGGTAAACTGAAAACTGATAGACTCAATTCCAACAACTGAAAACTGATAACTGAGAACTGAATTATCTCTATGCTTGCTTCAATTGAGGAAAAAGCAGGGTAGTAAATGACGGTCGGTACTCGTGTTCGGCAATGGATTTAAGGAGCACTTTGCCAAATTCGAGCACTTTATTAAAACGGCTGAGTTTGGAATACGCTGTTTTTTCTATTTTTCGATGGTAATACAATGCCTGCTCCACATTCGCAAATTGGCCATACGGGAAAAGCCTCATAAATACTGCACTATAGGTGTATGGATATGAGTTGCCGGTGAATTTTAAAATGTCTTTGGGGAGCATGGTTCGGTTAATGAGGACTGATTCAAATTGTAGAGAACTTCCCTGTACCATTGTGTGATAGATTGTATCATTATCTATCGGAAAAGTACTAATGCCGAGTTTTTTGTGGGATTCGTTCAAATAGCGGACTTGTGTGCCGACTGCTACATATTTTGGATTCTTCTGTAAAAAGCTTACTTGCTTGGCAATGCGATTTTTTAAGCTTACGTCATAGTTGTTGGTAAACGTAATAAACGTCCCTTTTGCCCGCCTTACGCCACGGTTGAGGCAAATTGCGAGTCCATAGCGTTTTTTATTGCGGTAAACCCGAAGCTGTTTATGGTATTTTTTAAACTTTGAGAGAATTTTAAATGACCCATCGCTTGATTTATCATCGATTGCGATGATTTCAATGTTTTTGTACGATTGGGTTAACAAACTGATTAAGGTTTGGCCAAGATACCTTTCGGCATTATACACCGGTACAATTATGGATACGGTTGCGTGTTTCATATACAGAGCAGAGAGGCAATGACAGTAGGCAGAAAATGCTTACGAGCAGAAGAGTAATGAGTTGCTCAAAAGATTACCATAGATTAAAAAATATGTCAAGCTGAGCAGTAAGCGAGAATTTCAAATAAATACCAATTTCAAATATCAGATAAAGCACCTTATTCATTTGAAATTCTTTATGAAAGAGGAGAGGGGGCGGGCCGTGAGCGGCCCGCGGACTGGTCACGCGCAATGTTTGCGACCAATCTCTGGACCACGGCGAATGCCGGGTTAGGGCGGTTGCCCCCTCTCTCTTTAGTCCCGCGAAATGACTATATCTGGTATACAGATTTCTTCTAACAAGTAACAAGTTGATCAGGGCGTGCCGGGCGGCGGCGGGCCAGCCGGAGGCGTGGGTTGGGCGGGCGTTGCCGGCGCCTGGGTTCCAACCAGGGGAGCCCGAGTTGGGGTCGGCGGTATGTCAGTGGCGGGTTGAGCCGCTGTGAGTAGTTTGTATTGCCTTATCCCAACGACCACCGCCACGAAAGCGAACCCAGCCAGGGCGGCCACCATTGCAGAACCTATGAACGCGGCCACGATCGATCTGGTTTGCCAGAGGATCAAAACCGCGATAAGCGCCAAGACCAGCGCAAGAATGCCGATTTCGCCGATCCTTTTCGGTATCCCGACGTAACCCGCCGGAGTGGTGGGCTGGACTTTGACCTGGGCCTGAGCGCTAATGTCGCGCACGGCGATGTGGGACTGGAGTTCGGCGATGGTTGCCTCGTGTTTCTTGACCTTGTCTGCCAGTGCCTGGAGCTGCGTGTCGCGCTCCATTAGGCGATGGTTGAGCTTCTCCGCGTCTGTGCGGAGCTGCTCGAGCAGGGCCTCGTGCTCATCCCTGAGCTGGTCGATCGCGTCTGCGATCAACGGAAGCGACGCCTCGTCCAGAGGGTGATCGACGGTATTTCCCGCCTGGTTCTTGATGGGAATGGTGATGGTGCCCTGTGCGTCACGGACGAACTGGGGCTGCCAGCCGGTAGTCGGCGTCTGTGCCTGAGCCTGCGGTGGAGGGGTCATCATTGCGATCCTCCTTGCTGGTGTCGCGGCCGGTATGTGCTGGGGACAGGTCGCTTGGCGAGTGTGCTCGCATCGGGTTGTGTCGGCTGCTGCCCACGTTGTGAGGCGGGTTGCGTGCCAGAGTCGGCGTCGGGCGGGGGAGGAAGCGGAGAGCCTTG
>JGI1358J11329_10000052_pt1 | contig 110638 bp, 99 predicted proteins | sample Subgroupgradi54m_FD_11329 | JGI IMG/M metagenome (IMG submission 11329)
TTCCCCGCAAATCCCTCGGATCAGGTCTCGGGTCTTCTGTGCCAGTTTCCCCCTGAGAATCCGTAGGCAATCTATTCTACCGGAGTTGTCAACCTGAAGGCTTCGCCTGAAGGCGAGGGATATCCTGCCCCGACCAGACATGAGAATTATATGAAAAATAAACTGAATCAGAAATACTTTGATTCAAAGGATTGTGACCGGATCGGTATCGATGGCTTGAAACACGCCTGTTTTGCGCTTTAAGTTTTCAAGTGCCGCTCTAATTGCGGATTGCATCGAATCTATTTCTTTCCCCCGAAGCATTAAATGCCACCTGAAATGTCCTCTTAACCGGTAAATCGGAAGCGGTGCCGGACCGATCAATTCAACATCGCCGGCGGTTAAATGAGGTTTAAGCAATTTTCGAAACTCATTCGCCTGCTCTTCGACAGCCAACTCTTTCTTGCCGCGAAACATAATGTTAATTAATCTGGAAAAAGGCGGATAGTTGTGAACCCTTCTCCGTTCCAGTTCTTCTTTAAAAAATCCAAAATAATCGTGCTGGGAAGCAAATTGAATTGAATAATGATGCGTGGAATAAGTTTGAATAAATACTTTGCCGGGGTCCTTGCCTCTTCCGGTTCTTCCTGCCATCTGAGTTAACAACTGAAACGTCCGTTCTGCGGAACGGAAATCGGGCAATAGAAGACCGGTGTCCGCATTCACAATACCCACCAAGGTTACGTGCTGAAAATCAAAACCTTTGGCAATCATTTGCGTTCCGACCAGGATGTCAATTTCCCGTTCCCGAAATTTTCTCAATATTTCCTCATGCGATCCCTTTTTTTTCGTGGTATCCGTATCGAGCCGTCCAATTCGCGCTTGGGGAAATAATCTCGCCATCTCGCTTTCCACTTTTTCAGTTCCGATGCCTGAGAATTTTAAAAGCGGACTTTTGCATTTTCGGCAAACGTTTGGAGCCGGAGTATGAAAATTACAATAATGACAGACGGCTTCCTGCTGTTCCTGATGAAAGGTCAGCGCCACCGCACAATGCGAACAGTAAAGCGCGTCTCCGCATTCAAAGCAGCGAATATGAGTCGAAAATCCGCGCCGGTTCAACATCACAAGAACGCCGCTCTTTTTTTGAAGCGTAATCTCGATCGCGTTTTGAAGACGAGGAGAAATGATGACTTGCCGTTTCGTAATGTTTTGAGTTTCCTTAAGGTCTATAATTTGGACTTCGGGCATCACCCTGCCTTCGATTCGTTTAGTCAAGGTCAGCATCTCGATCTCGCCGGTCGAAACCCGGTACATGGTTTCAAGCGTCGGCGTTGCCGTGCCCATCAAAAAAGTAGCGCCCAAATCTTTTGCCCTCCACCGCGCCAATTCCCGCGCGTGGTATCTTGGGGTTTGATCCTGCTTGTAACTGGTCTCTTGTTCCTCATCCAAAATCACCAAACCCAATTTTCGCGCCGGCGCGAAAATTGCCGAACGAGCTCCCAAAATGACCTGTTTTTCACCGGATTCAATTCTCTGCCAGGCAAGCGACCTTTCTTTATCAGTCAACTTGCTGTGTAAAATTTCCAATTTCCCGTGAAAATGATGACTGAAGAATAATTTAATTTGCTCCGTTAGCGCAATTTCCGGAACCAAACAAATGGCACTTTTACCCAACTTAAGTGTTTCGCTAATGGCGCGAATGTAAAGCTCACTTTTCCCGCCGCCCGTTACGCCGAAGAGGAAAATTTCTGAAAATTGGCTTGAATGAATGTGCTCGATTATTTTTTTTAGCGCTTCCTTCTGTTCTTCGTTTAAGTGAAGAAGTTGAATTTCTTTATCTTGAGCCGTTTCAGTTTCTGGTTTCGATTTGGGCTGTTTTAAATATTTGGGAACCATGTTTGAAATGGCTTCTCCCCAGCTCGAAAAATAATACTCACTGATCCATTTTGCAAACCGCAATAGATGATCCGAGATAACAGGCTCTGCGTCTATAACTTCAATGATGTCTTTGGTTTTCTCAACTTCTTTTTGCGTATCCAATCCAACTATATATCCGATAATGGAACGGTTGCGAAAAGGCACGCGAACCCGGCAACCAACTTGCAGGTTTTGAGTTAAATCTTCAGAAATACGGTAGGTATAAGGATCTTTTATAGGAAGCGGAATGGCAACATCAACGAGATGCCCCTCAACGGTACCGGTTCTGGCCGGGACAGGTTTTGCTTCTACTGATTCGAATAAAAACCTGTCCCGCAATAGAATCGGTACCGTCATTTAAATCATTTCCAATTCACTCGTTGGAGCCGACCGCTCCAAGGGTAGATTAGGCCTCAACCCGGACGGAGTTGAGGCCAATTCAGCGCGGATCATTTTCATGTCTTCCCATACTTTCCTTTTTTCTTCCGGATTTCTGAGCAGATAAGCTGGATGGAAAGTGCAAAGGAGTTTGCTTCCCTGATATTCATAAAATTTTCCGCGGAGTGAAGAAATCTTTTTTTCTGTTTTTAGAAGTGTCTGGGCCGCAAAAGTTCCAAGGGCACAAATAATTTTTGGTTTAATCAAATGAATCTGTTCAATGAGGTAGGGTTCGCAATTGAAAATTTCTTGAGGCAATGGATTTCGGTTACCGGGTGGCCGGCATTTTAAAACATTACAAATGAAAACGCTTTCCCGGCTCTGGCCGATAGATTCGATGATTTTCGTCAACAGTTGGCCGGCTTTGCCGACAAAGGGCAACCCTTGCAGATCTTCATCCTGTCCCGGGGCCTCGCCAACAAAAACAAGTTCCGCCTTGGGATTCCCTGACCCGAACACTACATTTTTTCGCTTGGCGGCAAGTTCACTGCATTTGACGCATTTGAGAACTAATGGTTTTAAATCAGACAGTTTTTCTTCAGATGTTAGGTTGGAAACTTCTTGATGAACAACTGTTGAATTCATTTTAACAGCGCGACTGAAGTCAGCTTTTGGAACAAAGTCGACACCGCTTGCCTTCAGCATCTCCAAGTGATTTTTTAATTGTTCGGCAATATTCTTCATTTCTTAAAATCGGACAAAATTGAATCGACCAGGTCTTTTGTCGCTTTGGGCTTCGCGATGGTTTTAATGGCTGTCCGAAGCGATTCCAGCAAATTTGGATTTTGAACAATTCGTGCAACTATTTCTTTAATTTCAGCCGCATTGTCTATTTTGAACGCCGCATGATGAGCGGAAAGCCATTCGGCATTCTGGCTCTCCTGTCCAGGAATCGGGGCCGTCATAATCATCGGCAGACCTTTCACTAGGCTCTCACAGGTAGTAGCCCCGCCGGGCTTAGCGATCAGCAAATCAGATGCGCTCATCAACTCGTGCATATTATCCACAAATCCAAACAATCTGATCAGAAAAGGAAATATTCTGTTGTTTAAGTTGTGCAGAAGAATTTTATTTTGTCCGCAAACAACGATAACTTGAATGTGATCTTTCAATTTAGAAAATGAGATTAAAACTTCCTCCGTCGGGCCAATCCCAAAACTCCCGCTGGTAAATAAAATCGTTAAACGGTTTTCCTTCAGATCCAGTTTCTCTCGAATTTCTGTCCGATTGATCGGTTCTGTAAAACTTGAAGACACCGGAATTCCCTTAATGTAAATTTGCTCATGATTCACTCCGTATGTGGTGAGTATCTTTGCGCTTTCCTTTGCCATCACCCAATAATGGTCCGTGCCGGAATTTGCCCATACACGGTGTGGAATGACGTCGGTCACAATGGTGATTAAGCTCGATTTGATTTTATCTTTTCTTTTTAAGGTTGCGCAAATTTCAGCGGGGAAAAAATGAGTGAAAACGATGTAATCATATTTTCCATTCTGGATGTAATGTCTAAGCTTAAACGACTGAAGCCAGTTCCAGACTGTTCGAAGAGGCGAAATCAGAGGATAGACAAAAGAAGAATTTGTAAGCGAGAAAAAAAATGCCCACAACCACGAAGCGTGGACCACCATCCAAAAATACACACCCGCATATGAATTACCGAATAAAAAATTTGTTTTTTTAAGCGCATCGAAAATTTCTATTTGGACATTATCTTGATGCCGAGAAACCAATTCATGATAAACAGCTTCGGCCACTTTTCGATGTCCGTAACCTGCATCCACATAAAGAAAAAGCACTTTAGCCATTGCTTTTGCCACCAAGCACGTAGTCCGCTGCTTCTTTAATGGAAGGTAAAATTTTCTCGGGTCTTAATTCGGGGGTTAATTTTGCTTGATCGATTAAACCGTGACCGGTCAGAACAAAAAGTGTTTTAAGACCAAATTGTTTCCCAGCTTTAATGTCGGTTGCCTTATCACCGATGAAGTATGTTTCCGAAGGATTGAATTTAATCTCTTTGGCTGCCCATTGAAACAAACCTGTTTTTGGTTTTCTGCATTCACATCCGACGTCTTTGCCATGCAAACAATAATAGACACCTCTGACATTGACAGAATTCTGCTTTAGCTCGTGCAGCATTTTATTCGTAATATCATTCAGGGCGCTTTCCGAATAAATGCCATCGCCGATTCCGGCCTGATTTGAAATAATAATGATATCGTAACCCTCACCATTCAATTTTTTCAGCGCTTCAATACTTCCGGGAATAAAACGAAAATCATTCCAAGTTTTAATGTAATCGCCGATTAAATCCTCATTAATCACGCCGTCCCGGTCAATGAAGATCACTTTTCTGAGTTTTTGCTTTTTAAGTTCCAAATACTTCGCATAAGTCATGAGCTGATAAAGTCCGTGAGCCATGGACATCAAAAAACCCATAAAACCGTCCTTGAACCCTTTTTTACCGATATAATTTCTCAAGAAACGATCTACGGCTTTGGAAATTAACTTCGAAATTCCAATTTTACGATTATCCTGGATCCATTTCTCCGCCTCAAGTGTGGTTTGGTTGTTTAACTTATCAAAAAAATGAGTAAAATCACGAAATCCATAATGAAGAATGTCGTTTTTGAGAGGCTGTTCCTTCCCGTCCAAAAAAGCTCTTGGGTGAACACTGGTTTCTTCGTATCTAAATTTTCCTTTTCTGTGTATTCTCAGTTTACGGGCGGGATAATAACCTGCTGCCTTAACCCATCGGTTTCCGATAAAGGTCTTAACCGGAACAGCGTAACCAGCAAAGTTCGGATCATTTTTTTTGACGACTTCCTTAATTTCCTGTGCAAGTTCAAAGCTAACACGTTCATCGGCGTCTAAGCTCAGAATCCATTCTTGAGTGGCTAATGAATAAGCAAAATTGCGGTGTTTTCCTTCTATGTCCATTTTCCGCAAATGAATCTTGTCGGTGTAACGCTCTGCGATGGCAACAGTCCGGTCGGAACTGAATCCGTCAACGAGAATGATTTCCTTTGCCCACTGGATACTTTCAAGACAGTCGGGCAGATTTTTTTCTTCGTTTTTTGTAATAATCACGACGGACAGCGGGACTTGATGATTCATTTAAGAAAATGATGTTTGTTTCGATTCACCGATAGCAATGAGCAGGCCGGCCATGAACCAAATTAATATTGCGGATTGTAAATTATGAAGGGTTGTGTCCACCGACGCTTGAAAAAGCAACGCTGTAAACCCGCTAATTGTTGCGACGACAAACAGTTTATTTTCTGGTGTTGCTCTGCGGGATGCCTGATAACCAGAGACAAAACTAAAAAGGATGATAAACAGAAATAATGAAAACGAGACTAAGCCCGTTTCGGCAGTTAATTGAAGATAACCGTTGTGAGCATAGTAACCTGGTACGCGCCAGTTTTTGATGGTGTCAAATTCGGGATAATTTAAAATGTACGTATTTACTCCGCAGCCGAACAAAGGTCTGGCCTTAATCACATCAACGGCACGATTCCACAAGTAATAGCGTTCAACAACGGATTGTTCTTTTCGTTCCGCATCTAAATGAATTAATGCATTATGCGGTAAGAAAAAGGGGATGATAAAAAATGTTGATACCAAAAACAAAAACAATATTTTTTTTCTCGTTAATAGTGCAAATAAAAGCCACGAACCGAAGGCGGCCAGCCACGCACCGCGAGAATGAGTTTTGTATAAAAGCAAAAGCGAAACAATGGTCAGACCGGCTACTAAAATGCGATAAAGCCAATTGGCATTTTTATTGAAGACGAATGCGGCAAGGATCGGCAACGCCACAATTAAAAATGCGGCCAATAATCCGTAAAATATAAAAGGCCCTGTCACTCTGATTTGACGATCTGTAAATTGCAAAGGCAAACCCAAAATAAAATCTTTGCCCGAAAAGCATTGAACAATTGAGTCAAAAACAATCAGACAAAAACAAGCACAAGCTACCCTGGACATCCGTTTCAAAACGGCCGGATCTTGAAATAGATCCGCGGAAATTAAAAATACCATGGAATACTTAATGAGCTTGATAATCCCGCGCGCCGCGGTTAACGGATAACCGGAGCTGAAAGCAGAAATGGAAGATGCGATGATGAACAAACCCACAATTATAAACAACCCTCTCTTGGTGCATAAAGGAGAATGATCTAAAATCTTGGAAATGAACCATGCTACAAAGGCAACCGTTAAAAAAATTTCCAAAAGTGCCTTCGAAAACGGTAAAATAAAAAGAGCGGCTAAAAAACTGTATTCCGTAATTTTTCGTTTTTGCAAAAGAAAAGTATCTAGGTCAAAATTCTTGATCTGAAACATGACCCTTCCTGTGGTTGATGGATGGATTCTACCAAAAATGCGGCTAACTTTCACTTCCCAAATGCGGATCAATGGAGATTAAAAAATTTCGGATTTTTTGTTGAAAATGATCCTTACCGAACTCCTGAACGTGTGAACAAATGAATGTCTCGTTAAAACTTAGATTTTCACTCTGTTCAACACAACGAATGAGCGCTTCAGGAGTGGGATCGTCAAAAAAAAGTCCTGACGTTTCAGTTAACGGGCGCGGTTCTCGATTTGCAGGAATAACGCTCTCTGTAACTCCTCCCCGTCCGAAAGCGATGACGGGTTTTCCAAAAGATTGCGCCTCAAGAGGAACGATTCCAAAATCCTCCTCTCCCGGAAAAATAAGTGCTTTGCAGTTCGCATATCGTTCCCAAAGCATCTTTTGATCGAGCCAACCTTCAAACCGAATTTCTTTAGAACGAACCAACTTCACCAAATCCTCTTTAAGAGGACCCTCTCCAACAATGAGCAAGGATTTTCCCAAACGGTTAAATGCTTCGATGGCAAGATCGATTCGTTTATATTGAACCAATGCACTGACGACCAAGTAATAATTTTCGGGTTTTTTAATTGCATGTGACTTTGCCGGAACTGGATCAAACGGCGGATGAATAACAACCGAATCACGATTGTAAATTTTTTTGATTTTCTGGGCTGTATTATTCGAATTGGCAATAAAATAATCAACCTTTTGAGAAGTTTGAATATCCCACTTCTTCAAAAAGTAAAAAAATACCTCGATTAATTTTCGAATAAGTACTGAAAAATTCCCAAAATAGCTTTCATGAAAACCCCACAGATATCTCATGGGTGTGTGGCAGTAACAAATGTGAACGGCCTTTCTCCTCGTTTTAACGGCCTTAGCGACGCAGTGGCTGCTGGAAATAACAAGGTCATAATTCGAGACGTTCATCAATCTGACGGCCAACGGAAACAAAGGCAGGAGAAACCGGTAATAATGTTCAATTCCCGGCAAGCATTGCAGAAAGGAAGCGTGAATTTTCCGGGCTTGTAAGAACGGCGATAATTTTTGACGTTTGTAAAATAACGTATAAATCGGCGCGGCTGGAAAAAGCTCGGCCATTGCCTCAAGTACTTTTTCACCGCCGCGCATGGTGACCAGCCAGTCGTGAACAAAACAAACGGACGGAGACTTAGTTTGAGTAAAGAACTGATTCATAAACCTTCTCGGCTTTGCCTGCCGCAGCTTTCCAATCAAAGAGAGTTAATCGCTTTTGTCCTTCATCTATCAAAGTTTGACGTAAATTTTTATTCTTAATTATTTTTTCCATGCAACTTTCCAGCTCACTTTGCGATCCCGGGTCAAATAAAAGACCTGCATGTTCACTCAATACTTCCGGAATTGAAGTAGAATTGGCAGCAATAATCGGAATGCGAGATGCCATTGCTTCCAATAACGGAAATCCGAAACCTTCATAAAGCGACGGAAACACCAAAGCAATCGCATTAGCGTAAATTTTTTTAAGTTCCTGATCCGGAACTCTACTGATCAAATGAATGCTGCGATCGTCTTCAATCATTCGAAGCCACTGCCCTACGATTTTTTGTTTAGGATCCGGTCTGCCGACAATACGCAAACTTAAATTATCCATTCCCAGTTTTCTTTTGACCTCTTTAAAGGCCTTTAACAAAAGGCCTAAATTTTTATGGGATTTAATCAAGCCGACGTATAAAAAATAAGGATCTTGGTTTCCACTCTTGACGCTTTGTTCCGGTTGGAGAAAAACCGGATCAATTCCATGATAAATCACGGTTATTTTTTCGGGTTTTACGTTTAATTTCTCAACCAAATCTTTCTTTGTACTTTCAGATACGGCAATAATTGCATCGGCCCGTTTCACCGCCAGCGGAAGAAAAAACTTCGCATAATAAACCGCGAATGGATTTAAATCTTTTGAAAATTCAAAATGAATCAAATCATGGATCGTAACGACCAATTTCTTGGGCCATGCTACGGGAATATTATAATGAGGAATATGCAGGCAATCGTATGAATTTGCGGCAAGGGGCATGGCCACTTGTTCGAAAACACTGTAAATCGGAACATTCAGCAAACGATATGGAATTTGAGGAGAAAAAATAGTTCTGAGTGAGGAATTACCGATCAAAACATAATTCCAAGACGGCGGATGCTCGGATAACTTGGAAATAAAACCCCGGATATAGCGGCCGATGCCTGTGTGACACGCCATTCGGACATCGATTGCAATTTGTGAATGCGGTTTCAAATGTCAAAATTCCCCTCTCATTTAGTACGCATTCTTGAAGGCAAAAAGCGTGGCAAATAAGATTTCTACATCCATCATGACATTCCAATTTTCCATATAATAGAGGTCATATTTAATACGCTCCTCCAGTGATGTATTTCCACGAAGACCGTGTATCTGGGCCCATCCGGTAAGACCGGATTTAATTTTATGACGCGCCACATAACGGGGAATTTGATCTTTAAATTGTTCTACAAAATGAGGCCGTTCAGGCCTGGGTCCGACCAAACTCATATCACCCATTAAAACATTCCACAGCTGAGGAAGTTCATCGCAATTCACTCTTCTTAAAAATTTACCAATAGGAGTGACGCGCAAATCATTGGGCTGCGCCCAGACGGGACCCGTTTTCTTTTCGGCATCGACAGACATCGTGCGGAATTTATAAAGATTGAACCGTTTACCGTCCTGTCCAATACGTTCCTGCTGATAAAAAATAGGACCTCGATCAGACAATTTAATCATTAACGCGATTAAACTGAGAAACAGAGAAAGTAAAACGAGAAGAACGAATGATATGACAAGATCAAATAAACGTTTTAAGGAATGGTTCCAGAGATCATCCAGAGGAAGTCCCTTCAATCCTAAAAGCGGAATATTGCTAATGTATTCGACATCCACGTGATGAGTAATTAAGCCGTAAAAGTCGGCAACCAGTTTAAAACCGATCATTTTACTTTCGCATTTCAGCATGAGTTCTGCGGCAACTTCGCGTGGAACCGCCGGATCAGTCAAAATAACTTCATGAATTTGCTGTGAGGCAATAATCTGATCCAAATCTTTCAGATCACCGAGGATCGGAACTCCCTCAATATGCTTGCCTTCGCTTGAATTATGATTCGTCAAAATTCCCACAATGTCCTGCCCATAGTGCGGATTTTCCCGGGCCCAATGAATGAGGACTCTGGAATTACGATTGGCTCCGATCAGAAGTGCTCGTTCACGATCTCTGCTCCGGCGGATCCTATATTCAAATTGAATCAGAAAATACCGTCCCGCGCAGCAAATAAAAATGGAAAATATCCAGGCAAACAACAAAACCATTCGAGAATAAGTAAATTCCCGGTAAATAAACGTGAGCGCCATTAAACACACGATCGCCATCGTGATTGCTTTAATTACGTTGAGCAGCTCATAAACACGGCGTATGTGCCGTTCCGGACGATAAAGCTGATAAACTCTGAAAATGATCAAAAAAATCGGCACCACAAACACCATCGCCCGAAAATAGGCTTCGATTGATGGAATGCCTTTATGAGTTGGCACAATCAGTCCAGAAAATCGAAGCTGATAGGCAATGAGAAAACTTGCCAATATAGACACAACGTCTGTGAGTAAAACCGACAAAGCCAGGAATGGGTGTTTCTTAATCGAAAACATATTTTGCCGGGATTATTTTTTAAATTTTGAACGGTCCTTTCTCAATTTGCCGTTGCGAAAAATCTTTCTCAGCTGCGTCATGATTCGTTCTGTGCAATACCCGTCACCATAAGGATTTCGTTTTGCCACCATACGCTGGTATGCGCTTGATGAAGATAAGAGCTTGGTTGTCGCTTGTACGATGCGGTTTCGATTTGTGCCGACAATCTTTGCAATTCCGGCATGAACCCCTTCCGGACGTTCTGTCACATAACGCAAAACCAAAACGGGTTTTTTAAAGGATGGAGCTTCTTCTTGAATGCCGCCTGAATCCGTAAGAATCAGATAGCAATGATTCATCATCCAGAGGGTTTCTTCATAAGTTAAAGGCCTGATTAAATGAATTCCCTTTACCGCTCCCAACATTTTTTGGGCTGGTTTTCGGACGCGCGGATTCAAATGTACAGGATACACAATTTCAACATCTTTAAATTTTTTGATGATTTCTTTCAGCGCCGAGAATACTTCCTGAAGGCCTTTCCCCAAACTTTCCCGCCGATGCGCCGTAACAAAAATTATTCGCTTCTTAAAATTAATTCCATTAAATACCGGATATTTTGTTTTGACGGCAGACTGGGTCACTCGGATGGCGTCGACGACGATGTTTCCGACTTGAAAAATGCTTTTCTTCGAAACTCCTTCTTTAAGCAGGTTATGTGTCGCAATAGAAGTTGGAGTAAAATGATAATCGGCTAGATTGCTGATGAGTCTTCGGTTCCCTTCTTCCGGAAAGGGGTGGAATTTATTGCCGGTACGTAAACCCGCTTCCAAATGAGCCACGGGCGTTTCAGCATAATAACTCGTTAAGGCCACCATGACGGCTGTCGCCGTATCACCCAGAACAAATACCAAATCCGGATTAATGCGGCGTATAAGCTCTCCAAATTTGGTAATTAATTTTTCGCTGACATATTCAAGAGACTGATTTGCCTTCATTAATTGAAGATCGGCGTCAACCTTAATTTTAAAGAAACGGATCACCTGTGCCACCATTTCGCGATGCTGTCCGGTCGAACATACATAGCATTCAGCGTCTTTGGATGATCTGAGTGCGCAAATTAAAGGCGCGAATTTTACTGCTTCGGGTCTTGTTCCAAAAGCGATCAAAATTTTCTTTTTCATGTTAAGCGAATCAAAACGAGGTAAGCCGGTTAGGCAAAAAAACTGAAATCGTATTTGAAGTCATGAGTTTGGGATTGATCATACAGCCAAAGTGCCTGCAAGGCAAATAGGCTCACCCAAGCATTGGCGTGGTCATGAATGATTCCATTCTCTTCCTGACCATAAAGGAATCCTCCTTTTTGAGGACCTTCCTTAATCTGGTAAGACAGCATTTTTTTCTTCAGGCGTTCTAATTGAGGTTTGAATTTCTGAAATTCCGGAAAATAGCCTAGCATAATGGCAGATAATCGAAGTATTTGAGCCAAAATGTCGGCCCGTTCATAAGGCAAAAACTGATCGCCCTGGAAAAAAGCATAAAGGGTTCCGTCGTCATGTTGTGAGTTCAGCATCCATTCCAACCCTTTTTTGGAAGCTTCAATTAATGATTGACGGTTTTGCGAAAGACCAAAGAAAAGAATGCCTTCAAGTGTGTAACAGTGAGGGTGAAGATGAGTGCTTCCCGTATTGATTTGCGTCACAAACCGTCCGTTTTCTTTTTGATCGAGGCATGCACGTTCTGCTAATCGAAAAGCATGCGTCAGATATTTTTGATCATGAGTGAGGTTGAAAAGACGGTTTAATCCCAAAAGCACCTTTGCGTGAAAACTTCCGGGTTGGCGTGACCACTTGTCATTTGCGGCTTCCACTTGACCATTCTCTAAATTAACAGCAGGATACATATAATTATCATGACGAAAGGTTTTTTGAATTAATCGATCAGCAATTTCTTGAGCACCGTGAAGATAACTTCTGTCCCCGGTGACGCCGGACAAATTACACAAGCCGTCAATAATCATCCACTGATCAAAGGTGAAAATCCAAGAATCATAATACGGTTTCTCTTCGGAAGGATGATAGACCCGGTTCACAACAAACCCGTATTTCGGATCGCGCGACCGAAGAAGCCAATTTGCAGCCAGCTGGGCACGTTCCAGGTAAATCGGACCTTTCAAAACATGATGAATGAAAAGAAATGCGCTAACCGCGTAACCTGTAATTTCTGAATAAATAAACGGAAAGGTTTGTTTTTTAAGATCATACCAAGCGTTGACGCCGCCTCTAAATTTCGGATCAGCATCTGTATTTTGAATTCCTGATTGAAGAAGCCAATCTGAAACAAGCAAAACCGGATCATTGCCTTTGCTTTGTTTGGGAACGGTTAAATTACTTTTCGTCATTTTAAAATGTTTTTCGACGGAAATGTTACCGTAATTGATTTGCCGCATTCATGACAATAAAACTGTTTTTCTCCTTGAAAAGCATTTTTTTCCTTAAACACGTTTCCGCAATAACAAACGAATCCTTGAAAACGTGCGGGCACGCCCCACACTGCAGCATGTTTCGGCACATCTTTATTCACAACGGATCCTGCGCCGATCATGGAATATTCACCAATATTAATATCCGGCATAAGCGTCACATTTCCGCCAATCGTTGCGCCTTTTCCGACGATCCATTTCTTTCCCGTCAGATCTCTCGTTTTATCACTTCGTGGAAATTTATCGTTTGTAAACAATACACCCGGCCCAATAAAAACATCGTCTTCAATCACAAACCCATCGGATACAAGCACCTCATTTTGCATTCGAACACGGTTTCCAACTTTCACATGCCGGTCAATATAAACTCCTTTGCCCAGACTGCAGTTTGATCCAATCACTGCATCTTCGGCCACTTGAACAAAATTCCAAATTTTGGTTCCTTCACCAATTCGAGCAGTAGGATGAATGACTGCGGTGGCAGCTACTGTTCCTAGGACCAGTTTTTCTTCGACCATTCGATGTTCCTCCTGAGCCCTTCTTCAATCGAAACCGTTGGTTTCCAATTAAAAAGCTGCGCTGCTTTTGAAGCATCGCAGCACAAACGTTTCACTTCGGCCAATCTTTTTTTGGTATGAACGATTTTCGATTTACTTCCGCTGAACTTCACGATCAAGGGCGCGATTTTATTCATCGTCACGTCCTTGCCCGTTCCGAAATTAACCGCTTCCCCTATTGCTTTCTGATGTTCACCCATAACTAAAAAAGCACGAATCATATCGTCCACATAAGTAAAATCCCGGCTCTGCGTACCGTCTCCGTAAATGGTAATGGGTTCGTTCTTAAGCGCCATGCGGATAAATTTAGGAATCACATCATAGGTGTGACGTGGTCCGTATGTGTTAAATGGTCGAATAATTGCAATGGGCAAATGAAACGTCTGCCAGTATGAAAATGCAAAACGATCCGCAGCAACTTTTGATGCCGCATAGGGGGAAGTTGGGTTTAAGGGATGAGATTCATCTATTTTGGGTTTCAACGCCGTCCCATAAATTTCACTGGATGAAGTGCAAACCACTCGTTCAAGTCGGCCAATTTTCATCGCAGCATGAAGTATATTCAATGTTCCGTTAAGATTGGTGGCCGTCACTTCCAGGGGACGGTCAAAGGAATACGGAACATAGGCATCCGCCGCTAAATGAAAAATAACTTCCGGCTTCAATTTCGCAACCAAAGGAATAGAGTCGCCTGACGCAATATTGACTGCTATGATCCGCTCCAAATCTTTTTTAAGATGTTCAATATTTTTTAGCTGATATTGAAAAGTACCGTTGACGGAAGTTCCGCGTACCAGCACGGAGACCTTTGCCCCCAAATCCAGAAGCCGCTCTGTCAAATGAGAACCCATAAAACCATCGGCTCCCGTAATCAAAACGCGCTTCTTATTCCAATGCTTTGTCATAATTTTATTATCGGTTAGTTGGTTAGTGATTGGTATACTTCCATTGTCTGTTGGGCTGTATACTGCCAGAGAAAACGTTTTTGTATATATTCTTTGAGTAAATCTGATTTTTTTTGTTCAAGAGCATAGAAAATTTTATTTTTGATATCTGTTACGCTCGAAGGCTCCAGATATTCAACCATATCTTTGAAGTATTCTTTAGTCGTTCCACCTGATGTGAGCACAATCTTAGCACCGGCGAGTCCTGCTTCAAGCGCGGAAAGCCCGGGGCTCTCGCACCAGCTGGGCAGTACGAATACATCACAAGCTGCATACGCCGACCTGAGTTCGTTTGAATTTTGAGGAAGCGCTCCCAAAAAAATGACATTTGAATCCGCTTCTTCTCGACATTTTTGATAATAATCTTGATAATGGGAAACAGGCTCTCCGATAATCACAAGCTTTCGGTCAATGCCCTTCATGGCTCGAATTAAATTTAAATGATTCTTCCGAGGTTCAATACGCCCGACAGTCAAAATAAAATTTTGAAGCGCATATTTTTTGATAAAAACTTCTTTATTCGCATGAGCAAAATATTCGTCTGTTCCGTAAGTCACAACACGAATTTTTTTTTCAGGAATCAGAAAATATCGTTTAATCTGATCTGCTTCCATCCGAGTACTCGCCAAAACAATGTCCGCAGCTTCCATCATTTTTTTGCGCATCGACGGAATGATGGGCAAAAATGTTTTTCCGCATTGCCGCAAAATACAAAGCATTCTTTCTTTGGGTCGGTAGAAAATTCCAAAAGCATTCCGCCACGTATACCAAATAATGGGACTGTGAACAATTTTTGTTCCGATTGATTTTGCTGTTTGCATGAGGCCGTAAGCTTCTTTAACGGAACCGAAAACATGAAGAATATCATTTTTGGTTAAATGATCCTCCCACATGTTAAAAAGCGAAATCTGGCAGTTTAATTTCTGCAAATGTTCCCTCGTTTTCAAAAGCAGCATTTCTCCGCCGCCCGGATTTTGAAATGCGGACGGATAAACATAGAAAAAAATCAAGCCCATTTCCCCGCTTTTGAATATTCCATGGCCTTCACATCCCTGACAAAAACATAATGCGACGAAAGTATTTGATAGACCAAACCGCGGATTCCATCTAAGAAACCAAGTTTTAAAAAATAAAAATAGAGGAAATGAACAATTGGTTTCGCAAGAGCGCCGAACCAATTTGTTTTTTTGTTTTGACGGAGCAGCTCTCGGGCGTCAAGAGACGATCCGTGATTAAATTTTGCGTAGTACTCATCCAATGTTTGATACGTGATATGAATCAATGGTGCCTTCAAAGTTCCGACAGGGCCGTCTGCTTGAATCCGCTCATGCATCAGTCCCAAGAATTGGCCTTTTCCTTTTCGGATTAATCTGAGCTGAAAATCAGTTAACGATGCGCCGTAACGCATGCGCCCGCCAAAAATAAAGTTTTGACGGGTCAAATAATAGCCCACATTTTGACTTTCTGACTCAATTGCATTTTTAATTTCCAATTCCAATTCTTTTGTGACCCGTTCATCCGCATCGATTGAAAGGATCCATTCTCCCCGTGTTAGGTTCATAGCGTAATTTTTTTGAGCCGAAAAATGATCAAAGATTCGCGTATAAAATCGGACATTGGCCCGCTCTGCAATTTCTTTCGTTCGATCAGAGCTGTGTGAATCTACCACAATAATTTCGTCTGAAAAGGAAATCGATTGCAGACATTCGGCCAGTTTTCGTTCCTCATTGTATGTTATAATGACCGCGCTTAAATTAACTGCCTTTTCTGACATTCGATATTTTTCCTAGCATTCGATTATTTTGCGGAGATTACTGCTTTGGAAGCATCGTTCTGGAAGCAAAGCTTGAAATCATAAAGTCAGTGGTTTAAAGATCTCGAGAACCTCTCTATCCGATGTTTTGATTCCGGCCTTGTTTTTTGACCGCTTTTGCCAAGCCGGCCCTATTTTTAAAAATGCCCTAAAACAACCCCTTATAAATGGAAAATCAACAATCAGCAGGGCGCCCAAAAGTCGCGGCCCAAGCCAAAAAAAATGGCTCCAGAGTAATAAGGTATCATAGATGTTTTTCCAGATAAACAGAAATGTATTTCTCATGGCCAACTCCCTTATTTTCGCCTGGCCGAACTTTTGTCTAAAGCTAGCTTGCCCTTTATGATAGATCACGCTTTCCGGTACAAAATAGCCTTTCCAACCCTTTTTCCAACCTCGGTAACAAAGATCCAGATCCTCCAATGTACCCGGCAGAAATAAATCATCAAATCCGTCTAATGCAACATATCGATCGCGCCTAAATGCCATGCAAGCGCCCACACTGGCCGTGTACGGAAAATTATTAAATCGTCTCGGATCCACCGAAAGAGTTCCCCACCAGCCATATTTCTTCCGCAACACCGACAAACCGCCTTCATAGATCTTCCCTGAAAAGTCCCAGCAAAAGGCGCTTGAAACAAAAGCGTCGGCATGAATTTCAAACGCATGAATCAGCGGATTCAGAAAATCTTCACTTACTTTGATGTCATTATTCATCAGGACAACAACGTCTGCGTCGTCCGCAAAAACGTATTCATTGAAAGAACATAAAAAACGGTTCTGATGAGGCAGCAAAATGGAAACTTCGGGAAATTTCTCTGCCAATACATCCAAGCTGTGGTCCGTGCTTTTATTATCAATAACAAATAGTTTGACGGGATAACGAGATCGATTTAAAGACTTGATGATCGAAGGAAGGCATTCAACCAGCAATTCAGCACCATTATAATTAAGAATGTATATACTGATTTTATTTATCTTCATGTATTTGAACTTGCCCAACATTACTATTTTTATACGTATTCCGTCTAGCCAAGACAATACCTGCTGTTAATACGATCCATACATTAAATTGAATCATGAAAGTTTCCATCAGCGAAGAAATAAGCCAAACGGAAAAAGCGCAGAGAACTCCGATTCGAAATAGATTGAGATCATCAATACGTTGAAATATCTGAACGAACAAAGATTTTGCCCATGCAAAACAAAATGACAAAAATAAAAAAAGTCCGATGAAACCGGTTCCGCCAAAAAGGGTCAAATAAAGACAATGAAAGTCTGTTACTTCACGCGATAAGCCAATGCCAAAAAGAAAACTGTGTTTTAAGATGTGCTTAATAACCGAAAACTGAGCTAGGCGAAAAAAGCCAAAAGGGCCAAAATTCTGCTGATCTTGAAAAATATATTGCCAATAATCCCGTTCTAAAAAAAATTGTAAAGCAGCAAGTCTGTCCACCATTTCCTGACTCCACAACATTCCCAAAAGCAGCAAAACAAAAAAAAGAAAAGAAACACCTGTAATAAACCATTTGATTGGAATTTGAAGTTTGGGCAAACAATTTGTATGCTGAAAGAAGAACAATAAAATACAAAATAAAAAATAAGAAATTAATGCGCTGGACCAAGCCGTTCTCGAACAACTGAGCAATAAACCTAAAGAAACAACAAGCAGCATCGGCCAACTGACTAATTGTTTTTTAAAATCCTGTTTTGTTAAGATAAATGGAAGGAGCAAAAATAAACTTGAGCTGGCTAAAAAACCGATATGAGTATTGTGAATCAATGGTTCTGCAAAACGCGAAACAGGCCAATCAAAAAAACTTTTGACACCAGCCAAAATAATTCGAATACAACCACCGAAAACAAAAAATAAAAGCGCATTTAAAAAGATTTCTTTTTTCCCATCTAAAATGCAAATCAGAAAAGAATAGCTGATAACAAGAGACAGGATGTTAGCCGTCATACTCAACGCACTGGGAGGCTGTCGGTAAACGATACTAGAAATAACCGAAATAAAAAGAATGGCAAACCAAGGAATAAAAATCAAAATTGATTTTAAATTCTTCTTAATTTTGTGAAACAAATACCCTTTTAAAGAAAATACCGCTAATAGTATCGCCAGTGAAATATGGAAATGTTTGATGGTAAAGAAAATCCGCGTGGTAAAAACCGTTGGAATAAAAAAAGCGGAGAAAAAAAATACCGCGTAAAAAGCAAAATGAATGTTGAATCCGCAAATGATCATCAGAGCAAGCCAGGCTAATTTTCCAAATAAAGGATATTCGGAAGAAACGACGGCAAGGAAAAGAGCTGGCACGAAAGCAATTTGTTGAAGCATTCCGACAATCGGCAAAAAGATTTTATTTCTTTCAACAGTTACTGTCATTTGGGATTCCCGTAAAATACTAGTCTGGGTATTTTCTGTTGACGATCGTAGGAGCCCAGATAAAAATCTCGATCTGGATAGTATTGAATCAGCCGGTTATTTTTGGGTCCTAAATCAAGTGCGTAAAGAATTTTATCGTTTAACTCAGGTCGGTTTCTAATCGCGTCCTCCTGACTCATGACTAAAGCATCGCCCAAAAAACCCCGCACAAAAATTACCGATGGTTTTTGGATGGTCTTTTCAGCAAGGTCGTACAGTGCCTTTCTTTGATTTGAAACACGCTCGAATAAGACAGCCTGTTTTTGAAACAAATAAATATTACTAACGATGGAAACAACCATTGTGCCCAAAATGAATTTCTTGAGTCCGTGCAATTCGGTGTTCCACCACTTTACCATTCGAGCGCTGACGGTAATAAACAAAAACGGAATGCCCTCAAAATAATATCGCGGTCCAAATTGGTTGCCACCCCATGAATAATAAAACAAATAACCGATAACCAAATAAAAAAAGCCGTAGCTCAATAATTTTTGCTCGGCAGTTCTCTGCTTGTCTGTAAACAAAGAAACCAGATACAACGGTAAAAAGAAAGGCGGCATCCAATCTATCAAATAGAAAAAACGATTCAGAACAAAAATGAGTGCCGTTAAGGGCGTATAATCCTTACGAAACCCCAGTCGTTCCCAGCTATGATAAAAATGATTGGGCGCGTCGAATAAATTTCCAGTGATCGAGAAATTATAGTACAAATTGGCAAGCCACATGACTAAAAAAATGATTGTAAATACCGTATGGCTTTTATGCCATCGTACTTTTCGCAGAACTAATCTAAGCAAAAGAAATCCCAAAAATGGCGCAATGATTGACGCCATCGTTAAATATCGGGTTCCCAGTCCATAGCCGGCAGAAAACGCGGTTAAAGCAGCCCACAGATTACTCTTGGTTTCCTCCCATTTTAAAAATGAATAAAGAAAAATGGCTATGAATAGCAGACATGAAGCATGAGAAAAATAAGACGCGCTGGTGAATAAAAAGAACGGAGTAAAGGACATGAGCGCAATGCCTAATATTGCTGCCGATTCATTAAAAATTTTTTTGCCGGTTCTATAAAACAAAAATAAGGAAAAAATCGTAAGAATCGGATTCAGCCAATCCAGAACACGAAACTGAAGAGCTCCGGCCATTAATATCGGCCAGCCCGGAGGATAGACGCTGAACCATTTTCCATTTTTATTTCCAATGTGTACAGCCTCAAAAAATTCAGACAAGGGATGCGGTGCGGCCCAAAACTTTCCCAGTCGAACACATTCGGCCAGAAAATAGCATGAATGCTCATCCGCCGAATTCATGAAACTATGGAGTATTTTTTTATTCACAAACATGAGAACAGCCAAAACGAGTAATAAAAAAATGAATGCGATAAATTTGAAATATTGCTTTATGAAAAGAGAAGCTCCGTCAACAAAGCCAAGCCAACGGGTTGGAAAGAAAATGACGTTTAAAAATCCGGCGGTAATGATGATTCCGGTCCAAATCAACGAATCGGTTTTTAGGAGAAGGCTTTGATCCCCCATCACTTGAAAATGCATGATCCAAAGGGGCGATGAAAAACAAACTACTGCAAATAAAAAGAAAGCGCTTCGAAAGGGCAGTTTCGTCATTGTAGTTCCATTTTTTTTATCCGTTCCGTAATCAATTTTGAAACCAGCTCATGCCCTTTTTCGGTCCAGTGCCAGTCATCTTTAATGTAGTAATCTTCTAGACTGGAACGGTTGATGGCTTCGCGAAATGGTTCCGTTGCATCAATCAGTTCGAATCCCTCCCTTTTGGCAAGTCTCAGAATTGACTTGTGAATTGATTCATAATTTTTTCGAAGGAACCAACGGTGCGGCGGGATGACCAATAAAATCGGCTTGGCGTTGTTTTGTTGGATTTCACGGACTAACTGATTCAGAATGGCTCTGCCCAGAATCCACTCTCCGGTTGAATCGGGATCCACCCATCCCAAATTTTTTCCAAGCCGGATCAAGGCGAGTTTCAGTTTACGATAAACCAAACTTTGAATGAGCAATTTCTCCAGCGAATTTTGTTGAATGATTTCTGGAAATTGGTTGTATCTTAGTTCAAAAGGCTTTGGAACCGGAACATTATTTAGTTCCAAATCTCCAGATGGGGTTAAAGAAAAATAGGGTTTTGCATATCCAGAATCCGAAAAAGTTCTGGTTGCCCGCCAAAAATCTTCCGGAAAGATACTGATCACAACAACATCTGGTTTGAATTTTTGGCCAATGGAACGATAAGACATTAAAATTTGATCAATTCCAAAACCGGCAACTCCAAGATCGATTGCCTCCCAGTTTTTGTATTGTTGTTCCAACTTTGAGCAGAACGTTTCATGATCGCGGACGCCCCACCCAAAAACAAAGCTGTCGCCAAGAACAAGGATCCTTTTTACCCCTTTTGGTTTTTCAATCGAATATTCGCGGCTTCCGCGAAATCCCTGAGAATTGGTATTGACTTCTATTTCAAAACCGTTTTTCCTTAAAAAAGCTTTTTTGTTTTTCTGATGATACCACCCCAAATCAGGATGGTATTCCGTCCATACTCTTTCCGGAACAATGGCCCAATTGGTTTTTGGCCCACTGGGTGGAACCGGCTGGTGCGTGATGAGGCGTAAAGTAATTTCTAAAGCAACAAGAGCAAAAAATATGGAACATAAAGCCAACAACATATTTTTTTTCATGTTCGATGTTCCGTGATGGATTTTAGGCATTCGTCTTGTTATGCAAGATTATGAGCAAGCTCTAACAGATAAGGAAAATCTTTCAATGTTTTCTGGTATTCCGCTTCATCAATGGAACGAAGTTTCTTTAAACTTTCAGCGGCTTTGTCTTTTTGGTGGTCATTCCAAAAAGAAGCGGCGAGCAAAGGATAAATATTTTTATTTTCCGGAGTAATGGATTCTGCTTTTTCCAGGTATTCAATCGCTTCCTTGTAATCCGGATGCAATTCCCACAAAGTTCCTTTAAAATGATAGAAGCCGATCAATAGATACTCGCGGGCCAGATTCTCAGAATTTAATTCTCCGCCAATTAATTTTTCGAGCCAATGTTTCCAATTATTTTCTGCTGAAGAACAATGAGCAACCCCCGATTGGCACAAACCTTCTATCATTTTCGCCGCAATCACTTTATGACCCAGGGCGTTCGGGTGGCAATGATCAAGAAAAAGATTGGTTCCTACTAAACCATGGTCAGATGAGCGCTCCAAGGCTTCCTGCAAATCAATAAAAGGGACATTGTTTCTTTGGGCAATTTGTTTCAATGCTTCGGTTTTATAAGAATCGCCTCCGGGCGATTGAATCTGCAAATCTTTTCCTTTCGTAAACATTAATTTTGCTTTCTGATAGTCTCCGCTTTCCTGATACGATTTGCCTAAATAATGGAACAGCATTGGGTACGTGTCATTTATTTTTTCTGCTTGTTCAAACAAAATAATGGCTTGAGCGAAATTTTTATCTTCCAACGCTTTTTTCCCTTCGTCGAATAGATGTCTCCATTTCGCTTCTTCGTCTTTATTTTTGAAGACAACCTTTTGTTCAAACTGATAACCCTTCCTCGACCAATCTCCGATTTCAGGATTTGCCTCATGCACGAGGGGGAGATTGCAAACAAAAACAGCAATCTGACGGCGCTTCAAATACCGCGTCAATTGATCCAAATTATGTTCGTAATCCTTAACCGCCTGGATTTTCCTTTTCATTCCAAGTTCCGGATCATCCAAATACTTCTTTTTCTTTGTCAGATAGGTGTCAGTCCAATGCCAGACGTCATCCTGGTTGTAGTTAATTGTGAAAATGTCTTTTTTTGCTTTTTTGTTCATCCATTTTTTTAATTTGAGTAACTTTCGCTTCAGAGACCAGTAAAAAAAAGAATTCCATGTGAGCTTGAAATCCAAATAAGCAAGTGGCATGTCCCGCATCACGTTGCTAAAATCTCTCGCGTCATTGTTGCCTGCAAAAAGAATGACGGCATCTGCACCATATTGAACTAAATCTCTGCCTTCCTCCAATTGATAAAAGGAGTGACGTCCGGGCACGCCGGTATTAATAACCTTCAGATTCGGATTGCCCGATTCCGTCAAGAGCTTCTGAAGAAATCCGGAAACGGACGAATCCATCGTATAAGGAACTCCTCGGGCTGCGCTTTCTCCCACAATCATAATTCTTTTTTCTCCGGCTTTTTTATTTTGCGGCGTCACCCCTTGGCTTTCCATGAAGTCTTCATATTCATTCAAGGTATGTTTTGACTTCATGAAGATCCGCGTACCAAATTCGAGAGCTCCACAAAAAAGCGTAACGGCGATTACGGCAGTTAAAACATTCGTTAGAAATTGTCTCATGCTCAATCCTTCTTGAAAGCTACTTTACTTCAAATACGTAAATGACTTTTCCGGCTTTATAACTAGGCTGACGTCCAAGAAACCAAGAATTGGGAATGTCGTTTTGGTTTCGATAATTCATCAGATCCATCGCATAAAAACCGGGTTTTGGATGCACAAATTCTTCCTCCGGCCAATAAGTCCAGTTCAATCGGTAATAATTATATTCCGGAACATTGTTCACGCTGTTTGCAATTTTGACGGGAGGATTTCCGAGTCGGTGCATGAGTTCTGCCAAACGTTTATTGTCCTGACCCCAATTCAAATTTGAATCGGCCACAAGTTTGGCTCCATTTTCAGGAGTGCGAACAAATTCATTAAAATAAGATAAATTGTACGGACTAATAAGAACGCTGGAGCCAATGAAATATACTATCGCCGTTGTCAATATCAGGCGAAGAGCTTTTTTTGGAAAAGAATTTTTCGCTTTCTCAATTAATATCCAAGAACAGCCGGCGATTAAAAAAATGAAAGGATAAACCGGCAAAACATGACGCAGACCAATATTAATTGTGTTTAAAAAACTAGCGGCGATCAGAAAAACGACAGGCGGTATTAGTATGAGTGATTTATCCATCATAGATTTTCTCAAATTAAGAAGGCCGATCAGTCCAATGAAAAATAACATCAGTGTCACAAGCGGAGTTTTTATGGACATAACACCGATGAAATATTTCCAATCACATGTAATAAAGGAGCCGGCCAGGCATATTTTGTGATTTGAAAGCACGTGCGAAGTGACAATATTAAAAGCCTGAATATAATGATGAAAGGGTTTTGTTTGCATTAATGTCACGTAAAAATCGGTATAATCCAAAATAATTATGACGGTCGCCAATAGCCAAATAAAAGAAAAATATTTTATCAAATAGCCATACTTTTCCGTCTTCTGCTGATCTCGGGTCAATAAAATTCCAAGCACCAAAAAAAGCATCATCCAGAATGCTGCCAAAAGAGTCATCATCAGTCCCCTTTTTTGGAGCAGCATCGTCAAAAATATAAAACCGATAAACCATCCGACCCAAAGAAGTCCGTTAAGCAGATAATAAACGAACTTCCTCATTTTTAATTTTTCTTCCGCCAGGTAAAGTTTAAAAGATATTAAACAAAGCGGGGCGAGACCGACAAAAACAATTTTTTGGCCGATCGCCATGTAAAAAATAAAGGTGGACAGGCAAAGCAATGCGAGTTTAAATGTTTTGGATTCGATTGAAGACGGCTGACACAATTTCTGCTCGAATAAACCGAAACAGACAAACAAAAGAAAAATAATGGGCATGAGAATGAGGGCGCTTACTTTGGAGAGCAAGGCCAAACCGACAAAAACGCCCGTTAAAATAAGATCACTTAGGATTTGAGTTTTAAAAAAACGTTTCGAGTAATAAAGCGCAATAAACATGAAAGCTGTCACCCCAAAATCCGTGGTAAAAAGACTCGAATGCGCAATCATGTTGGGCGAAAAAGAATATAAAACCAGGGATAGCAGCGCTCCAAAAAAACCGTAGAGTTCATAAGCCCATAAGAAAATAAAGACCCCAAGGACCATTCCGATTGCAATAATGGGAATCCGTTCCAAAAATAAAATCAGATGAGCGTCGTTTCCCATTTCATAGAGAAACTTAGATCCCGTTTTGGAAATATCAACTCCTTTAGAATCTCCCAAATAAATCAACTGATCAATGGGATATTTAGGCTGCAGAAAAAGGAGTGGCAGGGATCCCAATTGCATCATCAAAGGCGGATGTTCGCCCAGAATCTGGTAATCGTTGTAGCGAACCATTGCATATCCGCTCCCATTATAGAAGGTTTCATCAACGGTCTGTCCCGTATCCCAGGCAAAATAAAGACACTGCGCAAGCATCGCAAAAAGAATGAGGACAACCCAAATCCATTGTTTTTTTGTCATGACGTTTGCGGAGCTGGTTGAGGAATTCATTTAAGATTTAAGTTTTTCAATATGCCCGGCCAAGGCATTTGCAATTGTTAAATGTCCGTCGGCATTTAAATGACTGTCAATCGCCCAATAGACTTGGGTTCCTCTTATCGACTGATTGTGTAAAAAAGGAGTGAAATCCAGAAAATCAATTTGATTTTCTGCCGCGACGGTTGTTAACCAACGATTTGGCTCAAGGCGGTCATATATATTTGGATCAAGCCTGTACTTTTTAACCCACTGACTCCAGTAATCATCTTCCACCTGAAATCGATCCGGAATGAAAACGATCATGAAATGAGTTCCTGAAGCCAAAGCCAGTTGATTCAGTTCTAGAAGAATGTCCCGTGTCACTTTGAAAAAAGCCTCTTTTTGAGTGTCGTTCCCTTTTTTGAATACGATCAATTCCGGCGGGGGAACATCGTTCACCACTTTAAGCTTAAATAACAATTGATTAATCACTTCGAATTGCCTTAATCGGATCGATAGATTATAAATTGCCGATTTCTTTATCAGAAATGATTTTAAGTCAAAAGAAGTTTTTTGATTTTTTGGCTGAAGCGAAGCGCCTTGGGCTACCGGCTCACGTTTCGACCGGTTATTGTAGTTTTCAAAGGGATCGTTTCCAGCAAAAAAAGCCAAAATCAGATATTTTGGCCGCTCGGTTTTTAAAATCTGTTTTGCGATTTGAAGTTCTTCGATGTTGTTGTAGCCGGGACATGCCGTGTTTAAAACAGATTGCTTAAAGAGCTTCCCTGTTTGACCGGCAAAAGTTTGATCATCGTTGACGCCAACTCCAAACGTTTGTGAATCTCCGAGAAATACAAAGTCGTGATTTTCGGTGGCATCACTTCCGGTTTGGCGAAATCCCGCTTGATTCGTCGTTACGTGATATCTGTATTCATTGAATACGCCTGCCAAATCGATATTCAAATTTTTTTTAAGCCTTTTACTAGGGATTAGAGTGGGATCTAGTGTACAAGCTTGTTTAATTTCCTGCCCCGGAATTTTAAGGTACCATTGTAGCAAAAAATCAGCACCAACAAGGGTAAGGATTAATACGGCCGCACATAAGAAGACGTTCAGGAGGGCTTTCATTCTAAAGCGATTCTTTTCGAGCAAGAACATAAAACCCTTCGTGTTCATGCTTGATCGAATACCCTTGGTTTAAAAGGTCTGAAATTTGCGAGCCGTCAAACCCGGAAATGAATTTTTGATCCAAAATGACGCAATCGGCATTCAGCGCTTTCTTTGAACCACCCTCCTTCGGATGATGATTTTCAAAAATAAAAAGTTCCTTCCGGTTCGCCAAATGCGGGGCAAAAAACTCATGCGTTCTGACCGATGCAGAATTTGGTACAGTTTTGAAATAATTTCTGACATAAGCGAAATGTGGATTGTCCTGGCGTTGATATTCGTAAATCACATAATATTCTGAAACGCCGCTTAACAAAATGCTCCAAATCATAAGCCAGTAACCAGCCAGGACTTTTACGCGGCCGGGAGGAAAAAATTTTGAGAGAGAGAGAACGCATCTTTGAAAACCAAAAATGGCTGAAATAAATACAAAGGGTGTCAAGTAAGCCGTATACTGAAAGAAAATGGATCTTGTGAGTTCGTTGCGCGCAGATAAATTTTGGACAAGCGAGGGAAAAGTTAATATCAAAGTTGAAGGGCTAAAAACGGAAAAAAAACCGACCGGCAAAAATATTTTCTTAAGATAAGTAAAACTAGAACCTTTCAACAGGAACCGAAATAAAGTAGTAAACCCTTCCGACTTCCAAGCACTATAATTGCCGCTCAAATAAAAGTACGGCTCACCTGAAAAATGCGGCGCAACGAAATGAATTTCGGCAAGAAAAACAAGAATTGAAACAAAAGACCATAAAAGACCAAACAGAGTTTTTTTTTGAAAAAAACAGGTATAAAATCCGAGCACGGCTACCGAAAGACAAGCCACTTCTTTTGTCATCAGCACAAAAACAAGACCCAACGAGGCAAGAAGTAAACGTTCTTTTATAATCCAATAAAAAGACCAAAGGATTAAGGGAATCGCAAAGATTTCCGGATGAAAATCAAATCGGACGGAATTTCTGAGAGGGAGATAAAGAACAAACGAAATGACAAATAAAAAAGCAAGAGTGCCATCCTTCAAAACTGTTTTCCCGATGAGATATAAGGGAAAAATGGCGCTCACGGCAGCCCCGGCCTGAAGAATTAATAACGCTTCGGGCCTAAAGCCTAAACTAAAAATCGGAGCCAGCAAAACGAGGATTGGACTGATGTGATCCCCCAACAAACAAATTCCGCCTTTTATCGATGAATATAAAAATGCGCCGTTCCATGTGTTCCAAATGGCTTGTGCAAAAATCGCAAAATCGAAGCTGGATCCAAAAACATGGTGCCGCACATAACTGCTGTAACCAAAAACAGCGAAACTAATAAAAAAAACAATATAAAGCCAAAAGTCTAATTTCCATTTAAGTTTTTTAAAAAAAGAAAAAACAATGGAATCGTCTTCAAATTTTGCGTGAAGCAATGCGAAAGCTAGAATTCCTGAAAGACTGATCAAAGAAAGCATGAGCCGATGCGGCTTGGGATGAGACCGAAAATATTCTCGGACATGCTCAGTCAGAAGTGGGGATGCCGCGGTTGCAACAACAAAAGTACTCAGAAGGAAATATAGATCGAGAAAAATGCTGTTTATTTTTTTCATTTATTTATAGTAGGCGAGAGATTCCCGGAAATGAATTATTCTAGTGGAAAGGCTTCTAAAGTCAATGAGCTTTTATGGTCATTGAACTTGGATCAATCCTTGTGCTATAGTTGCGCAATTTTAACCAACCAAATAGATAATGATTCGTAAAATCAATCTTCAGATTGCATTATTGCTTATATTCTCAGCATGCTTTATTTGGCTCACCTTTCTCACACAAGGACTCCCGATTGGCGATCCAGATGATTGGGACCATGTATTAGCCGCAACGGATTTGCCCTGGAAAACGCTGCTCAGCAATTTAATCACTCCTGGGTCAAAAAGCACAATTTGGAGCGGACAAATCAATCGAATGAACGAAGTATTGAATCAGCGTCTTTTCAGATCGATTGCGCTGAAAGCAGTACAATGCGTTTTTAATTTTAAATCATTTCCCTATTACTTATTTTCAAAAGTGCTTTTCTTTTCAGGTACGCTGACCCTGCTCTTTTACTTGATTTTCAAGTTGACCCGTTCTTACTGGATTGCTTTTGCCGCGTGTCTTTTTTTTACGGCGGTTCCAGCTCATTACGCTCATGTCTTGTGGTTGTCAGATCCGGATACGATTGCCCAGTTTTGGATGATTCTTTCTTTATTTTTCTTTTTACAAGTTGTTGGTTCTCTTGAAGAAGGAAAAAATAAGTGGACCAAAGCATTATTTTTCTTTTTTGCGGCTGGCTGGTTAGCGATGAAAACCAAAGAATCGGCACTGGTTTTACCGCTTTCGGTTGGAACGTTTTCGTTTTTTCAACTTTTGAAGCAACGGCAATATAAGAAAGAGTTTTTGCTTTGTTTATTGATCTGTTTTTTTCTAGCCTTTTTAATCATTCCGGTTTCGGGACTTTTCGCAGCCAATCAACCTCCCGCTTCCTTTAAATTTGAAACCGTCACACGTTTGGTTTTTAAAAATTATACCTGCGGCTACGATGATGAATCTGCCTTGGCATTTTTTTCCCTAAAACAAGTTTGGCCGGTTTCCATTGCAAGAACGTTTGGATTTTATCTGCTGTGGACGTTTGTCATTTTCACTTTTTTATACGGAATCAAATCAAAATTTAAAATCAAACCTTCGGATCTACATAAAAAAGCACTTATTTGGATTTGTCTTTTGTGGATCCTCTTTTGGGCTTTTTTTGTTTCTTCATTTCAGCCTGATCCGAGATATTTCAGTGGCGTTATGATTCCGGTGACAATTTTGGCTGCGTATTTTTCGGGATTGGTGATTAACACTTGGACCGGAGTCGTAAAAATCGGTTTGATCAGTTTAATCGTTTTCGCATTGTCATCAAATGTTTTTGAGAACATCCAGCACATTATTTTTTTGAGAACGCAGATTGGTCAGCGATCTAACCGCTTTTTAAATCTTGCGCAAATAATTTTTGAAGATCAATATGGGCCTGCAAAAATATCGGAAATTGGACGATATTATAGCGCCGAATACATTCAAAACCCGAACAGCCAGTCAAGAATAAAGGATCGCACTTATTATGTCAAAATGGATTACGGCCTTTGGAATCGATCAGAACATCCAAACCTTGAAGAATTTGAGGTCTATGCAAAAAAAGGATACTCTTATTATGTTACGCTTAACAAAGATCCAGTAAATATCAACAATCACGTTCGATTAATTAAAACAATTTCAGGAATCAACGAAAACAGTTTATTCGAACGTTTAACTTATCAATTAAAACGAAAAACCCCGCAACCGCTCTATGTTTTGAAATGGACTCCATAAACTTAAATCAAAGAAAAATTGTTATCGCCCTACTGATTTTTTCTTTATGTTTTGGCATTGAGATAATTGATGGAATCAACCACAAAAGTTTTTTTGAAAAAGCCATTTACAAATTAAAACGCAAATCTCCCGCGCCGATTTACGTTTTTAAATATAGCTAAGATGTTGTCGTTTTGAATTTGAATTTCGTGCTGAGATGATTGATCAAGAGTGGAAGAATCCCCAACTGGGCGTTTAAACGCAGCAAGATGGGCAGATAGAGCAGCGTAAAAATAGCAAATATGATGATTTGATTGAGTAGGCTATTTACCGAAAATGAAATTTTTGACAGACCGATCACTAAAATCAAGAAATAAGCAAACGCTCCAAAAATTTTGAGCAAATGATCCCGGCTTTCCCGCCAAGAAAATAAAAAAGAGCTGCTGATTCCATATAAAACTAAAAATCGAATCAGAGCTGTGAGCGCCATGGCTGCCCCCACTCCCGCAATCCCAAACCCCAGTTTGATGGCAATAAAATTAAAAGAAAAAGCACAGACAACCCAAACCAATCCGAGCGGCAACAATAAAGTTTGTTTCTTAATGGCAATCAAAAACTGTTCAAGCGTCGTAAATAAAGCCGAAAAAAATGTTGCCAGCACCAATAACTTAAGAGCTTCCACACCGCCGATAAATTTAGGCAACAGGATTCTAACCAATGGGGGGCCCAGAATCCAAATCATGCTAATCACTAAGGGCATGACCACCGATAATGCTTGCAGAGATTTAGAAACATAATTTTTTAAATTTTCAATTTGTTCGTTGCGGCCGAATTTTTCCTGTAAATTCGTGGCGGAAATGATGGAAATGGAGTTTGGAAATGTAAACACATAAGTCCATGCCATCTGAGCGATGGTATACAAACCAACTGCCTCCAAGCCCAGCATTTTTGCGATCACAACGCGATCGGCCGTTAGTACGGTGCTTCCAAAAAAATCCACGGTGATTAAAAGTGCCCCATAAATTAATAGTTCTTTGACTAAAGAGAAATTTAAATTCCATTTGAATGGAAAACGGAAATGAAACCACATATAACCAATATTGAAAACCAAACTGAGACAAGTGGCCAGCATGAAGCCGTACAATTTAAACGAATAAGCAAGCGTAGCCACTAAAACAGCATTCACAATCGCAGATAAGAACATTTGCCTACCTGCCAGAATAAATTCCTTATACGCCCTGAGAATGGTGATCAATAAATTATTAATTCGCGTTAAGAAAATAATAATGGCTAGAAAAATGAGACCTAGAAAAATATCTCCAGATAATTTGTGCCGTGACAAAAACGCAAAAATAATAACTCCGGCTGCAACCATCGTAGTCGTTAAAACACTAAAGCTAATGACCACATCCCGAATTTCATCTGCCTTTTCAAATTCCTTTTTGCCCCGGTAAAATGGCACTTTTTGAACAATGCCGTACGTGATTCCGAAACTGCAATACATGGTGTACGTCAAAATGACCTGAAGAATTGCCCAAATTCCCATTTGAAGTGGACCTAAAAATTTCCGGGTCAAGAATACGGCAACGATGGTCACCAAATGAGTGAGTATTGTGGCCATCGAAAAATGACCGACCTGGCCCAATATTTCTTTTTTGGATTCACTCATAAACGCTCTAAGGTTTGCAAATTAAAGGGCCTAAAATTTAAACCCGTTTTTTGTGTTGAAGTAAAATCTGGATTTTGATTTTGGTTCAGCAGACTAATCAAACCGTCGCTTCTCATTCGTGTTTTAATTCCCAACGTTTCTAGTATTTTAATTCCGAAATAAATCAGCGCCACAGGAAAAGGAACGAATAAGATTTTTTTCTTTTTGAAGGCTGCCAACGTATTTAAAACCTCGTAAAAATAAAGGCGTTGGCTATTGGCAGCGATAATCGGTTTTAAATCAGTACGATTTTGAATGCAGTACTCAATTAACCGGCAAAGATCTTCGTCGTAACACAAATAAAACGGCTGCTTTCCGCTTTGCAGTAACGGAATAATTTTGGATTTTTCAACCATTTGTATGAGACCGCCGACCGTTCCGCCGGAAGGATTGCCAAAAACAAGACCCGGTCTAACAACCGGAAAGCCATATTTTGCGGCAAGACCTTCGATTTCAAGCTTCGCTCTGCCATACATGGACTTCGCGTCTTCAAAAGCGCTCATGCTTGAAATAAAGATCACTTTTTTAATTCCGGAACGTGAAGCAGTTTCAAATAAGCGCCGGCTACCTTCGATATTAATTCGGGATATTTCTTTCCAATTCGCAGGTCTGAAATCGTAAGCGCAATGAATTAAAATTTCAACTTTTTTCAGATCGGCTTCGCGGACTTCCCCACTTAAATCGTAAAGAATCCAAAACAGGTCGTGTTGCTCAGATTTGCGTTTGAATTCGTAAACGGTATAACCCAATCGTCTGAAATACTGTACGAGAACGCCGCCCACATACCCATTTGCGCCTGTAACACCAATTTTCATGTTGTTTAGGCATTTAGCAATTGGTTAGCAATAAATACGTCCGGGTCAATGCCAGCATTTAAACATTCGATTTTTACATCATTCCAGCGTTTTGAACGGATGAATGGTTTGGTCAATAAATTCAGACACAATTGGCGGAGGGTATTTTTATCGTTTGAATATTGAAAAACCGAAAACTTGCGGTATTCGCTGACTAAATCATCGTCTTGATCGTAAAGGCAAATGACGGGTTTATCCAGCGCAAAGGCGTCAATCGCATACGTGGATCGGTAAATGATTAAAAATTCAGCTGCCTTTGCCAAAAGCAATGGATCATATTTTTTTACAAGCAAAATGCGGTCCTTCATGTTGTTCCGCTCAATACAGGACTGATAAAAATCGAGATTCTCATCCGCCGGATGAAGTTTAATAACAAAGCGCGTCTGCCCGGCAAATTCAGAAACGACTTCAAATGTTTCAGAAATAATTTCTCTCATGCGTTCTTCGAAATATTGATACCATCTCGAAATCGGCATAAAAGCAAGGACAACCATCTTCTCTTTTGGATCAAAACCTAGATCTTTTGCCACTTTCTTTTTGATTTTGTAAGCGTCGATCTTTTGATAAGCGCTGTAGCGGCTACAACCCGAAACCAAAATACGATCACTCGTGCAGCCCCAGCCAATTAATTTTTCTTTTTGAGCATTTCCCCAAACAAACATTTTGTCTGCCGTAAACGGCATAAAGCCGTGTTTATCGCCCAAAGCACCGTGAAGTTCAACAAATGAAACAACTCCAAACTTCCGAGCGATCTGACAAAATGCATTTTGGCTCACATCAACATCCTCATCGAGCAAGACAGTCTTAAGCGATTTCGCTCGACTAAAAAACTGGTTCATTTTATCTATTTCAAAGAGTAATTTCGGCAATTGGGAAACAAATAAATCATTCATCTTCCAATGAAGCAAGGGCTCGCAGTTCACATCTCTGATAATAAAATTTTCGAAAATTCTGTTCTCGAATAGAAGTTTTAAAAATAATGCTGCTTTTTGTTTATAAATTCCATGGGACCCGGCGTGATAAACAGCTTGAAAAAATGGCAACCCATTCTTTAAGGCTTCAAAAATAATGCGGGGTGATGGACAGTTTAAAAATAATGCGGGTTTATTGCTCCGTAAATGGGAAATTACAGATTTTGACCGCTCAAAATCAGAAAAAATCGCAATTTGAGATTGTCCAATATCACCGATTGAAAACACGCCTGGCCAAATTGAATTCTTCGGTTCATCCGATTGATTGGACAACTTGGTTTTGGATGAATTCTCAGCAAAGAAAATACGCGAGCAGTCGTTTAATTGGCTTTCCTTAACCACATTGGCCAAAGATATTTGATGTGAATCTTGAGAACCGGTTAAGAAAAACTGGCTGTCTTGATTTCGGATGAAAACACGCTTAAATGTTTCATGTCTCATCATCATCGAAAAAATATAAAAGAAGAGTTCCTTCTTGAAGCACCACGGCAAATAAACGCCTTGATAACTGAATACTTCTCTAAATGGGTTGCGCTCAAGAACATCGCAAAGTTTCGTATAGAGTTCACTATAAACCGAATCAAAATCTTTTTGATTAATATAGTGATGCGGGAACGAATCAGCCGGATTACTCGGAAATGAAAAAACGTGATCAAATCCGTTTGACGGATTGGGAACCTTTTCTTCTAAAATGCGGATGGTTTTCATTTCATTTGATAAATTTTTCTCTGCTCAACCACATGCTCCCATTTGAGAGGCGTACCCGCACAGAGGTCCGTTTTGGCATGAAAGTTCATGATCGATTTAAGATATTTTGGCGGCAGGCCGAATCCCGGCCTGATCGAGCGTACATTGTTCTTTGAGAAGGCTTCTCCTGCCTTCATATTTTTTACCACAAATAAAGACCGGCGAAAAACCAGACTCTTCTGTTCTCGTTCACTCATTTCAAGTTTGGATGATCCAAGAGCTCTCTCCGTTTTCCTGATGGAGATGACGAGCGATTTAAATTCTTCAGGTTCAAGGGAAAATGCCGAATCGGGCCCAGGAACCAAACGGGACAATGTGAAATGTTTTTCGACAATGCAGGCCCCAAGCGCAACCGCGATAGAGGGAACGTCAAATCCAAGCGTATGATCAGAAAGTCCGATCGGTACTTGAAATTTTCGTGACAGATAAGGAATGGCCCGAAGGTTCATTTCTTCCGGAAGGGCCGGATAGGCGCTGGTGCATTTGAGCAAAGCAATCTGATTAGCACCTGAGCGGCGCGCAGCGTCAATCGCTTCCTCAATTTCGGAGTCCGTGGCCATACCGGTTGACATAATGATCGGCTTTCCGGTACTTGCCATTTTTTCAATGAGCGGGATGTCGACAATTTCAAAAGACGCGAGTTTGTGCGCCGGAACGTTCATGTTCTCCAGGAAATCAACGGCTGTTTCATCAAAAGCGGAGGAAAAAAAATCTAATCCGAGATCTTCGGCTACACCTTTAAGTTTTGGCTGCCATTCCCAAGGGGTATAGGCCTCACGGTAAAGATCATGGAGTGTTTTGTTATCCCACAAAGTTCCTCCACTAATTTTGAAATATTCTGTATCGGATTTAATCGTGAGCGTATCAGCGGTATAAGTTTGAAGCTTAATTGCATCAGCACCCGCCTCTTTGGCGGCTTGGACAATTTTTACCGCTTGCGCATAATCCTGATTATGATTTGCCGAAAGCTCGGCAACAATGTAAACGGGCCTTCCCGGCCCGATTTCGCGCCCATTAATCTTTATCAAGGGATCCATTTTTCTTTTCCAAATCTTTCTCATCGAGCAGCTGCAAACGAAGATAAATTTTACGGCCATCTTCCTCGTAGTAGGCGCCGGGGTACGGCGGAAAGGTGCGTGCGCGGACAATGTCAATCAATTGTTTTGCTTGATATTTCCGGTTGAGATCAATTTTATCGATGTCCTGTAAATCGCGAAGCATATGGAAACTGCCTTCCGTTTTTTTCTGCGGAACACCCGGTGCCTGACCAGAACGAATAAGCGGCCAACTTCTTTTAAAAAGATCCAGCGCTAAATGTTCTAAACGTCGATACAAGCTCGCTCCGGTGTCAGTGGGCATAACGGTCAATTTTTCTCGGGAAATCAGGGCACCCGTATCGACACCCTCATTCATAAAATGAATCGTTGCACCGGCCGTTGTCCGGTTCACAATGCTCCAAACATTGGGATGAGCGCCACGGTTGTACGGTAAAAAAGCCGTATGCATATTGACGCATCCGGACGGAAACAAATCCAAAAATTTTGGGTCCAGAATATAGCTAAAAAAAACAGAGATTCCCATATTAGGAGAAAGTTTCTTGATTGAATTGATGACGTTTGGCTTCTTGAGCTCGGAGCATCAAAAATATGGGACGGATCCATTTTTGCGCTTTTGATAATTTCATCTCCAAATTTACGTTTTCGAGCGGGATGAAGTACTAACCCGACGATTTCTTCATTTTGTTTTCGGAGCCATTCCGCCACTTTCCAGCCGAGCCAGTTGTTCCCCATAAATAAAATCTTTAGGGGGGCACGTGATTAAATTATTTTTGACCCAAACCGAATAACCGGGATCATTAACTCCAAACATTTTTATAAATCCAGCTGCTTCAAAAATTCGTTCCGAGGCCAAATTGAATGTTTTGATGATGGCTTTTTGAGGGCGGCTATTATATTTCAAATCAATAAAATTACTGACCAATTCTAAAACGCGTTTTCCGAATCCTTTTCCGCGGTAAAGAGGATTCATATTGATACTGACTTCAATAGTATTGTTCGCTAAAAAATCAAATCGAACGACGCCAATTTTTGCCCTGTGTTTGGTCGCGATAAACAGTTTAACGTTCTCATTCTTTAATTGATTAATAAACCAAGTCTTATGTTCCCGGAACGAAATTTTTCGGTCATCGAGTGAATTGGCCCGGGCTACCTTATCGTTTCTCCAACGCCAGACATCATTGACATCCGCCCGAACTGCTTCTCTAATGCGAATTTTCTGATGAAGCGCTAATTGAATTGAAAGTGTGTTCATATTTATCTGACGGAACTTGTTGGTATGCAATCGTTTTGAGTTACATTCGTATTGCGAACACGTATCCCTTTCTCAGCCAGAAACTTTTTGGCTTCAAGCGGAGTCTGTTGTGTAAATTGAAAAATACTGGCAGCCGCAACCGCTGAAACTTTCGTGGTCTGAATAGCCTGGAGCATGTGGTCATAATTACCGGCTCCTCCGGAGGCAATAACCGGAATCGTTACGCTGCCAGTGACAGACTCGATCAAATCAAGATCATATCCCAGCATCGTTCCGTCTCGTTCAATCGAAGTGATCATAATTTCCCCAGCGCCCAAAGATTCCACATCCCGCGCCCACCCTGAAACTTCTTTCCCAGTTCCGATTGTTCCACAATGCGTAAAACATTCATACCAGCCCCGGCTATTTTTCTTCGCGTCAATTCCGACAACAATACATTGTGAGCCAAACCGCGAAGCGCCTTCCCGGATTAATTGGGGATTTTTAATAGCCGCTGTCGTAACGCAAACTTTATCCGCGCCCGCTTTCAGCAAATTCCGGATGTCCTCAAGCGTGTGGACTCCTCCGCCCACAGTCAGCGGCACAAAACATTCCGCCGAAACTTCATTGATGCTTTCAAAATCCGGACTTCTTTCTTCTGCGGTCGCGGAAATATCAAGCAAAATCAATTCGTCCACTTCACGCGTATTGTGGACTTTGACGGCCGGCATCAGAGTCCCAATTCTTCGCCAACTATCGAAAGAAATACCTTTGACTAGTCCAACATTTTTCAGTAATAAAGTAGGAATGACTCTCACTTTTAACATGTCGTAAGGTTCAAAAAATTTCGAAAAAGTTGAAAACCTGGTTTTGAACTCTTCTCAGGATGAAACTGAACACCAAATACATTTTTGGATTCAATGGCTGAAACGAATTCCCCGCAATACGGGGTCTTCGATAAGATGTGCGCAGGATCTCTTGGAATAAAATGATAACTGTGGACAAAATAAAAATCAGTGCCGTTCGGAATAGTTTTGAGTAAAGAAGACGGCCGGCTTTGGCTGACTTCATTCCAACCCACATGCGGAATTCGTTCAGATTGAGACGCCAATCGTTCAACTCTTCCCGGAATCAATCCCAGCCCGGTAGTCTCTCCACCTTCGGAGCCGGTACTGGCCAACAACTGCATGCCAAGACAAATGCCAAGGACCGGAACGCCGTCCTTGATGGCTTCTTCAATCGCCGGAATCCAATTTTTTCGTCTGAGATTGCTCATTCCGTCGTGGAAAGCGCCGACACCGGGAAGCACAACATGCGTAGCTGATTTAATTTCCCTCGGATCTTCTGAAATCAGCACTTCGGCCCCGCATTCTTCGAAAGAACGCTTAACGGAACCTAAATTGCCCATTTCATAGTCAATGACTAAAACTTTCATGGCTCATTGTCGTATTTGAGCTTGGTCAGATTTCCGCGTTTGTCTTTGACGAGATTACCGCGCGAATCGGTGAGAAAAAGCTTTTTATTCGTAAACCGGTCGCAAATTTTAATAAATTCATCCAAACTCAAATCAATCCGTTCCAAAATTTTCTCAATGGGTTTTCCCAGATAAGTCCATGGAAATTTCCCATCGTGCATGCGGACCAATTTCATCGCATCGGCTCGGTCAAGACGGCCCCTGCGAATATGAGAGGAGGCAATGTCAGATGCTCTGCCAAATCCGAATTTTAAAAATTTAAAATAATCGTGAATGCCGGTCTGATGGTTGTCCACGTTTTCGTAATTAACAAGTGAACTTTCAACCGGCGTAGACAAGGTTTGAAAGCCGTGGGCTTGCGCAATCAAAGCATTCACATAAGAGTCCCACGGCAAATAGTAACCTAAATATAAACCAGTCACACCGACGCGCTTCAGATCTTCATCATTTGGATAAACATACGGCACCATATTGCGGGCTTTGATTCCTTCTAAACCGATAAAATCGCTGACGCGTAAACCCAATAGCCCACCAAACTCCTCAAGCCAGCGCCGGTTTAAAATATTGCTTTCGCTGGCACTGGCCGGACCGCCGTATTCGTGCTGAGGGTTTTCACCCCAAATAATCAAAGGCACATTGTATTGGACGGCAGCGCGAACCGGAATGGTAAAAATGGAAACGTGTTCGGGCCACGAAATATCCCCGACTTGAGATAAACTGATCCGGTTTAATTTTCTGCGAATGACCGGATTGGTCGAAAATTCCACATAATCGACGCCTAATTTTTTTATGTTTTCAATGTTGGCGCGGCCTATTTCCGAAAGATCGCACGTCATTCCGGTCACGCAAAGCGGATTCATTCCTAATTCCAACATTCGAATCGTTTGATAGGTGCTGTCTTTGCCGCCGCTAACCGGTACAATACAATCCCAATTGGTCCCGCTTTTATTTCGGTATTTATCCAGAATCCGAACGAGTTCGGTCTTTCTCTCGTCCCAATCGATCGCCGTCCGGTGTTCATAATTCCGGCAGGCACTGCAAACACCTTCTTCATCAATCAAAAGATCAGGCTTGGTGTCAGGCAAAACGCACAGAACACAATATTTAATCAACGCTTTTTCGGAACTTTTAGACGCAAGCATTTTTCTTCTCCTGGAATTCAAATTCGAGCGTATCAATCATGGTTCTCATTTCATCCATGCTTAGGAAATGAGGATTGGTTTCGGAATTATATTCAAAGTCTTGAGGAACTGGTTTTCCGTTTCCGATGTTCGTAAACCGGTGGCCCCAAAATTCAAATTCAGGCTGAATCACAAAAAAGTTTTCGAATTCTAACGTGTGATGAGAATCGTTTTTGGGAATCAAGACTTCATGCAATTTTTCGCCGGGACGAATCCCGACCATTTCCATTTTACATTCCGGAGCAACGGCCTTCGCCAAATCCATAATGTTCATGCTTGGAATTTTCGGCACAAACAGTTCTCCGCCCACCATCGTCTCAATCGCTTGCAGAACCAGCTCAACGGATTCCTCAAGCGTAATCCAAAAGCGAGTCATTCGCGGATCGGTAATGGATAAAACACCCTTCTCGCGCTGCTTTAAGAAAAAAGGAATAACGCTTCCCCGACTTCCGATTACGTTTCCATACCGAACCACACTAAAAATGGATTTGTCCGCTCCGGCGTAGGAATTGCCGGCAATAAAAAGTTTGTCCGAACAAAGCTTGGTAGCGCCGTACAAATTGATCGGATTGGCTGCTTTGTCCGTACTGAGCGCGACCACCTTTTTAACTCCTTGATCAATGGCGGCATCGATTACATTTTGCGCGCCCAAAACATTGGTTTTTACGGCTTCAAAAGGATTGTATTCAGCAGCAGGAACTTGCTTGAGCGCAGCGGCATGAATGACATAATCAACATTGTGAAAGGCCCGATAAAGACGTTCTTTATCCCGAACATCACCGATAAAGTAACGGATGGCCGGATACTTTGAAACCGGAAATCGCTGCGCCATTTCAAACTGCTTAAACTCATCCCGGCTAAAAATAATCAGCCGTTCTGGCTGATAATGTTTTAAAACAATTTCGGTAAATTTTTTTCCAAAAGAACCGCTGCCGCCCGTAACTAAAATGACTTTCCCTTTGAAGATGTCTTTTTTCATTATTTGGATCCTGCCTTTTGTGAGGGTTGATAAGTTTGAGCCTGTTCAGCATCGGGAGAAACAAGACGCAATATTTCCCTGCCCATAATTCGATATTGTTTTCCTACTTTTACGGCGTGAATTTTGTCGCTTTTCAAAAGCCTCAGCATCGTGCTGGGGCTGATTTTTAGAATTTTCTCGACGTCTGCGGTAGTATAAATTTCTGTTTCTTTAATTTCCATGCGTTTAATGCGCCAAAGGTTTTTGCCTGACGTGGCGATTAATTTCCTTGAGTTGGGGTTTTTGATTCAGTAAATTTAAAATATCGTTGACTAAAAAAAACCGGTTTTGATCATATAGTGCATCAAAAATTTTTGTCATAAAATCAAAATCTTCCTGTGTATCGACCGTAAGACGCAAATCCGGCTGCCAACGACTCTTCTCCGCTTCCACTTGTCCGATGGGAAAGAGCTCCGGGTGTTGATAAATATAGGGCGTCACATGTTCACGCTCGTGTGGTAATTTGGCTTCTTTTGCACAACGTTCAAGTGCTTTAAATTGAATCACCTCAATATCCAGCCCGCGCGGATAGCTTCGAGTAACCGTATTGCTCGTGTAATCGTTTTCATTCTTCAAATGCTGATCAATGACCCGATCGGTAACTTGCCAATCAATCACCGGACAATCACCGGTACAGCGCACAACGACATCAGCTGGATAACGTTTCCCTGCTTGATAAAACCGATCCAATACATCGTTTTCACTTCCGGCAAAGGACTCAATTTTTAATGAGGACGCCAAATCAACCAGCGCACGATCCTCTACTAAATTTGTTGTTGCCAAAACAATCTTGGCAATTCGGCTGGATTTTTTGAGCCGATCTATCGTATGAGCAATCATGGGTTTATTTTTGATTGGAAAAAGCACTTTTCCCGGTAAACGGGTTGACCCTGTCCTTGCTTGAATGATGCAAAGAATTTTCTTTCCGCTCATTTTTTCTTCAGCAGATACATGGTATCAATATTAGTTCCGTTCAAATATTCGAACCGCTCTTCTTTAACTAATTCTAAATCCTTAAACAAACTTAAATATATACCGACAAAATTAGTCTTCCAAAGCAAATCGTCTTTTCCGCGGTAATTGACTTCAGTGTATTTTTCCGCCCAATATTCAAATCCCCAAATGTATGATTTTGCAACGCGGTGAATTTCTTTTAAGGCATTCGAAATAGTTTCGGGCGAAATATGGATGAGCATTCCGGAAGTGAAGACAAGATCAAAATACCGGTCTTTGTAAGGAATATCGAAAGTCGAACCTTGAATGATGTTAATGTTTGCCGTTCTCTTTTTGGAAAGTTCGACCGCATAATTTTGCAGCTCAATGCCGTACAAATTTTGAAAACCCATTTTCTGAAGACACAAGAGCTGATTTCCAATATTAGAACCAACTTCTAGGATGCGGAAAGACGTGGGAATGTCTTTGAGAAATTTCCGGTTCATCGCCGTCCGGCTCAGGCCAAAATTATTTTCGTAGAGTTTTTCGAAATCTTCATAGGATGCCGCGTTCCGGTCCGTATACTCTCGTCCAAACGTCCCCATCCATTCCGTCATTTGCTGAGTACTGTCGGTCATCAAGTTGTCCTTTTATTGTTTTTCATCATGAATCCAGCGTCTTGCCTTGTTGTACATTTTACCGGCCTTATCTTCTAGTTTCGGCGAAACCAGTCTCACGAGTTCTTTGCCCATAATTCGATATTGTTTACCAACCTTAGCAGCACGAATGAGGCCTTGCTTGAGCAAGCGCATCGTTGTGCTTTCGCTGATTTTCAATATTTTTTGAATGTCAGAGGTTGTGTAAACCTCATGCTCATTGATTTCCATAAGTCTCCGAGAGGGAATGAATTGAGGTTATTTTACCAAATTATCAAATTTGGTCAATAACAATTAAAAGGTGTTATTTGATGTCAATAGACCTCAGTAGAGTCAAGATAAATGCCAATAGCGGGTAATAAGAGATGAGACAAAACGTGGCTAATAAAATAAAAATGCCCAAAAAAAGGACCGTTCCAAACGAGGTTAATTGGGCACATTTCGTTGTTCTTTCCCAACGAGTGGCTTGAGTGATGTCAATTCCGTATTTTCGAAATAACAATTGCGCAGTCGTGTGAAAATACGGCTCATTCACGATAGAACTAGGATGATTTGTTTTTACATAAAGAAAGCGTCCGCCGTCCTCTACGGACTTTATTTCAAAGATACGGTCCTTCTCATATCCGGGAACTTTTTCCAAATCAATTCTTGAAGAAGGTGCGTACAAGGTATCCAGCAAAATTTTTTCTTCTCCGGTTGCCGGGATCGCAAACAGAATGGAGTATATATTGGAAATGGCGAACAGCCATAAGATGAGAGGAAGTAATAACAAAAAAACGGAAAAAAGAAGTTTCAATAAAAAATTGATTGAAAAAGAATGTTTCATTTTATGGTTTGAAGTTTGGTTTTTTGCATTGCCTGGAATATCCGCTCAGGACCTTTGCCATCAACTAATTTACGGGCTTTTGATCTCATTTGACGAATTAACGGTTCGTTGAGCAAAAGTTTTTTTAACTCGGCAGCCAATACGGTTTCTGAAGCGTTTTGATATAAGCCAACAGACTTAAAAATTCCCTGCTGATCCAAATTGCGGGCGATGTCAACCTGATTGTCCGCAACTACGCCCATGATTCCTGTGACTCCGAAAAAACAAAGTTCCCAACTTGTTCCGCCCGCTGCTGAAATGCATAAATCTGCCCAATCCAATAATTCTCCCACCTCCAACGATTGAGAAAGATATTCAATCTTGTGGTGAGTTTTAATCTGAACCAATTTTTGATCAACTGAAAATCCGCATAAGACTTTGACATTCAACTTAAAATTAGTGATCGATGTGACCGCGCGAAGAATTTTTTGCAAAAGCTCGGGAAAGGAACCTCCGCCTAATGTCACCAAAAGGTTTTGATTTCCTTTTCGCTCTCTTTTGACAGCTTCAATCAATTCTTGCCTGATTAATGCATATTTCGTCCCGAATAAATATCGTTGATCAGGTGAATGGAATTTCTCGTCTTGGAGTGCGTGATTCAAAATGAGATCGGCGTACTGAGAATAGGGAGGCACATCAGAAATTATGAGGAGCTGGACTTTTTGATCTCGCACTTTCTTGTGATGATTTTCATCAAAACTATAATGATCCAAAATCAGCCAATCAAATCCCTGATTCAGCTCATTTAAGATATTTTTAAAGTCTTCGTCATTATTTTTGATTTCAAGAAAAGACGTTTCGAATTTTTGCTTCTTCAGATATCCGCAGACTGCGGCGCTTTCCGTTACAGTCAAAAAACGAACCTCAATATTTTGACGCGTTAAATATTGCGCAAGGGCTACGCTCCGCATCACATGCCCCACTCCCATTTTGGAGTTGGCATCTACTCGAATGAGGACTTTTTTCATCAAAACTCTTGGGCGAGAAACCGCTTGACGGTGGAAACGGTTTTCATGAGTTCGGCTGACGTCATGGTGGGAAAAACCGGAAGACTCATCACTTCTTGATAGTATCGCTCGGCATTGACGCATTCGTTTCGTTTTCCATTTAAGATTTTCTGGTAATAAGGCTGGTTATAAATCGGAATGTAGTGGACCTGAGGATTTATTCCGTTTGATTTTAAATATTCAAACAGCCGTTTTCGGGTTGGTGCTGGATTTTTTATTTTTAACCTCAGCAAGTACAAATGCCAGACGTGTTTTTCAAGATCGATTCGTTGCGGCGGAATTCGAAGCTGATTTCTGAAATCGGAAAATAATTCATTGTACTCTTCCGCAATTTCAATTCGCCTGTTTACAAATTCATTAATTTTTTTAAGCTGGCTGATTCCGAGCGCGCATTGAAAATCGGTAATCCTGTAATTAAAACCCAGTTCTTTCATTTCATAATACCAGCCGCCCCGTTTTTTTTGAACTTCCGAACTCCGGTAAACACCATGACTTCTCAGTGCTTTTAATTTCTCATAATACATTTTGCTGTTCGTGGTAATGCAGCCGCCTTCGCCGGTCGTAATGTGCTTCACCGGATGAAAACTGAAAATCGCCATATCGGAATGCATACACGAACCAATTTTATGACCGCGATATTGTGCGCCTAATGCATGCGACGCATCTTCAATGACGATCAGCTTTTTCTTCTTCGCAATTTTGTGAATTTCTTCCATCTGGGCGGGAAGACCGGCAAAGTGGACCGGAAGAATCGCCTTTGTTTTTTTCGTCACGGCTTTCTGAATGGCTTGGGGATCGATATTGACCGTGTCGTAATCAATGTCCGCAAAAACCACCTGTGCTCCGACATACAAAACACAATTGGCTGTCGCTAAAAATGTAATCGGACTGGTAATCGCTTCGTCACCTTTTTTAAGACCCGCCGCAAGCGCTGCCAGGTGAAGCGCGGCTGTGCCATTCGATACCGCCACGGCATATTTGGCGCCGCAGAACTTAGCAAGTGCCCGTTCAAACTCTTCAGTTTTAGGCCCTTGCGTAATGAAAGCAGAGCTTAAGGTCTGATGAACCGCCCGGAGGTCTTTTGAATCGATTTTCTGCTTGCTATAAGGAATGATTTTCACGGAATGGACAATATCATTCGGGCCTTCATTAGTCAAGGCGTAGCGCCAAGTTAAGAAAAAAGAATTAACATAAAAAGTTTAGTTTGTTATACTTCTGAAAACACAGGTATCGACTCGTTGAAAAAATCTAGTTTATCCATTCACCTAATCGCGGTTTTCCTTTTTTCTTTCCTGTTCATTCTTTTCTGTTACCTCGGGCTACCCGTCGATTTCAACGCGGATTACCTCCAAACTCACATTCGAGCGGCCTCAATCAGCAAGGGTGAAATCTTAAAATACATCGTCAATCCTTTTACACCTGTTTGGTTTTATGCCGAAGACGGCCGGATGGAATACGTCCGGCCGCTCCAAGTTCTATTGTTTAATCTGGTCCATAGACAGTTCCCCTACACGGTAGTTCCTTTCCATTATCTCGCTGCAGTTGGGATGGGGCTTCTCAACGTTGTTCTTTTTCTGATCATTTTTTATTTCACGCGCAGTCCGCTCTACGGATGGCTCGGAACTCTGATTTATACCAGTTTCCCGAGTAACTATTTCATTATGTCCTCCGTTTGTCCGATTGATTTCCAGTTTTATTTATCCATCATTACGATTTCATCCTTGGCAACTTTTGGTTTTTTAACGTCCGGAATGTGGCGGAAAAAACTCCAATTCGCCGGATGCATTGTACTTTGGTTTGTTCTGATCTGGATCGCGATCAAATTAAAGTCCACCGAAAAAATAATTCCGTTTATTTGCTTCGCATTTCTCTGTCTCAGATTGCGCTACGTGTTAAAAGCGATTGGGAAAATAAAAACCGCTATTCTATTCGTTATCTTAGCCAGCTCGCTAATCTTAATTGTTCCCGTCAAATCAAACAAAATATGGGCGAACAATCCGTACATTGGAGCAAACGAGAAAAAAATTGCCGGACCTTCCACCAAAAAAGACAAAGTGACCTTCGGTTTCCAGTGGAAAAACATAATGAAGAGAACATTCTATGTTCCCGGCGGTGAATTCCCGTTTACAACCGTTATCAGACATAAAACGCCCAAATCATTTACGGAAAATTACGGAATTTTCCTGGGCTGGATATTTTGGATTTCATTTTTAATCGCTCCGCTTATTTTAATTCGGAGCCGAGAGAAAATTATTTGGCTCAAAAAAGGAGAAATTAACGAACACTTTTACTGGCTGATTTTCATCTGGTTTGGCGTTACGATTGCCGGCTTTGCAAACGGAATTAATTTGACCGAAATCCGCCTGCTCAATTTTGCCTATGTTCCGTCCATTATTCTTTTATTTATTTCGATTGGAATGATTGAAAAACGATGGTGTGGAAAAAATATTCAGCAAAAATGGCTTCATCTGATTTTAAGCGTTTTAGTTGCCTCCACCGTTCTGTCTAATTACGCGCTGCTGACAAAATTGATCGGCCATTTCGGCGGAATGCAGGATACGCTCGTCCGGGTTGAAAAAGATATGTTCCAATCGTTTTTCCGTAAAGCTCCCGAAGCGGCAGAACTATACGAAAAACATCTTGAGCTAGAACGCCGTGCGGTTTTTGTGGATTGGTACGAATATGAGGAGAATTGGTTTGAACAGGCTCAGGAAAAATTACAGAAGGAACATGTGCTTTATTTTTTAAGCCGAGATGAGAATCCACGGAGACTTCAAAAATTCCGCGATGCGGGTTATTCAGTAAGCTTGCTGAACCGCTACAGTTTCTTCGATTCAAATCCGCCCATCTTTAAAATCTTACACGCCGCAACCAAAAGCCGGGAATTATTGAAAGGCAAGCCGATTAGACAAGAAATACTCATCTATCAAATTACCAAATAACACTTAAGACGGGGTTGGACCGGTTCTCTTTTCCTGGGGCGTACCAAGCTGGGCATGATAATCGAAAGAACCTGTCAAATCTCCCACAACTTCTTTTCTGCCGCCCTCGCCAAAACGAAAATCAAACAGAAAATAACTTCGGTATGATTCTAAGGTTAAGGCAAGTGCCCGGACTGGGTTTTTATCGATTCCCACTTTATTTAATTCAAAATCAATCGCGTTTTTCGTTTTTTCTTCAATTTCAAAATGACAGACATTTGAAGTAAACGAAAGCGCCGGGTATATGGTCTTAAGCGCGCTCACAAGAGCATCGCTATATTCGCATTGTTTCGACTGGACCGGATGATCTAAAAAATAAATCCGGTCGTGGCAAAACTGAACGAGCTCTGATGCCAAATCACTTTTCATTTTACTCGCAATGGCAACTAACATTTTTTTCGCAAAATCGCGACCTAATAAAATTTTGGCGAGATACTTGAAATTCATCTTGAAAAATCCATCCGCCATCAATTCATCAAAGTGAACACTGTAGTAATCCGATAATTCTCCTGCCGTATCAAACCACTCGTCCTTTGCTTCTTCGTTAAATTCAATCAGAAATTCTTCAATAAATGGATTTTCTTCCGGCCTTGTCAGCAACAGAATGACATCTAACGGATTGAGATTTTGTTCCCTGCTCATCCATCGGAGCAATGGTTTTGCAATTCCTAGGTTCCAAAATGCCATGATTAAAAAATGGACGACTCGAAGCGACAGCATTTGGTCTTCCGAAATATCCTTCGATGCGCGCACGGACTCTTCAAATTCAAATATGGGCTCACCACCGTATTTACCGTAAGATCCTGAAATTAGCCGATATTTGGTTTTTAACTCATATTTTGTGCGGGTTGCATCCGATTCCATTTCACTTCCCGGAAGAAGACGAATATTCCCCACATCAATCGAATCAAATCCAAGCGCGAGACTTCGTCTCAATGTTTCAAGATGGCTTTCAAGGGATTCTCCCGGCATACCCACCAAAACATCGGTGGTTGCCCTCAGACCATTTTCATGGAACTGACGAAGAAGATCGGTCATGGTGCTCATTCGAATGTTATCGCGTTTAATAATTTTTAACACCGATTCGTCCATGGTTTGGACCGCGGCCAGGGGATCACTCAATTCTCCAAGTGTTTTTGCAATTTCAACCGTATGACGCGATGAATTTTTAGCCCACCATAAATTAGCGTTGCGTAAAGTTTTATATTGGTCCGCCATGCGACGGATTTCCTGGGCAATTTCAACATCCCGGCTCAACATCCCAAAATTAGCGTCAGCGAAAATCCACCGAGGAGATGGTGAACGCTTAGCGACAAAATTTATTTCTTCAATGACCCGCTCCAAAGGAAATACTCTGACCTTGTCCATTGCGGAAATTCCCCAGACACAAAAAGTACAATGAAATGGACAGCCCCTGTTTGTTTCCATAAGAGGAACCCATTGACTTGAGCCAATAAAATCATCGAGAACGCCCAATAAATAAGGTGACGGAATATCTTCAATGGTGCCTTTCTTAAAATCAACGGGGCTATAAATCAATTGATTGTCTCGCAAATAGGCAACGCTTGTCATGGTTTCATCACAATCGGCGGCGTGCACTGTTCTACCTTTCGATAAAAAATATTTGATGAGATGACCCAGTGGAACTTCACCTTCATACATGCAATAATAATCAATCACTGAATGTTCTCTCAGATAGTCTGCGATTCCCTTCTCATCCGTTCGAATATGAGGGCCGCCGGCGCAGATAATGGTCTGAGGGAAACGGAGCGAAACCTTTTGCATGATTTTACGATTGAGTTCTTGATTCCAACTATAATTTGAAAAACCGATTACGTCAGGAGGGGATTCAGTATTAAGCGCATCGAGCAAATGAGCAGGCGATTTGAATAATTTTAGATCAACTTCTTTTGGAAAATTTGTTTTGAGATAGGCGGCTAATAAGCCAATATTGAGGGGAATAACATAATTACCGGGAAGATAATCATGAACAAGATCGGCTAAATAAATTTTAAGAATGCCGGTTCGTGAAGAATTTGAGATTGACCTCAAGTAACTTCCTTTTTTAGGTTCGTATTTATATCGTCCATTGATATCAGGTGATTAAATGAATTAGGAGTGACCAAGCGAGCTAATTATACGGAGTCGGGTCAATTTTCACAACCATAATTGACCTAACCCATTGAATTATGAGCCAGATATGACCTTGACAGAACCATCAACCTATCATATAAAAGAGGTACATTTACTCCTTATCCGGACGGTTATTGGGTGATTCTTCAGATAATTAATGTTCAAAAGCTAGACCTGCCTTATTTCCAATGAAACTATCAACACCTAAAAGTAATATCAATTTTTCTGAGATGGAATCTATGAGCCGGAAAATCCGGGGCAAGCTCGTGGAAATGTCTCATAAAGCCGGCACTCCGCATTTAGGCTCTTGCCTATCGTGTGTCGATATCCTCGTCGCCTCTTATTGGAACGCACTCAAAATTGATCCCAAAAACCCAAATGATCCAAAACGCGACCGCTTCATTTTAAGCAAAGGTCACGCCGCCCCTGCTTTATATGCAACACTCGCTTATCGCGGGTTTTTCTCACCCGATCTTCTCAACAAATTTAACGAAAATGGAAGCCCGCTCGCCGAACAGCCAGGTCCGGAATGTGTGCCCGGACTCGAACTTGCAACGGGCTCGCTGGGACATGGTTTGTCCGTCGGAATTGGAATCGCTATCGCTGGAAAAATTCATGGCCATTCATATCGCGTATTTGTGGTCATGAGCGACGGCGAATGCAATGAAGGTTCCGTTTGGGAGGCTGCACTCATTGCTCCGGCACACAAACTGGAAAATTTAATTACGATTATTGATTACAACAAATGGCAAGCCACCGGCCGCAGCAATGAAGTCATGTCACTGGATCCATTCAAACAAAAATGGGAATCCTTCGGCTGGAGTACTTATGAAATTGACGGACATGATTTAAATGCGCTCAGCAAAATTTTAACCAACGTTCCGGACGGTTCCGGAAAACCAATTGCCGTGATTGCGCATACCGTAAAAGGAAAAGGAATTTCCTTTATGCAAGACGACAACAATTGGCACTACCGTTCCCCGAACGAAGACGAAGTCAAAAAAGCAAAACAGGAACTCGGACTGATATGAGAAACGCATTTGCGGATGAATTAACCAAACTTGCCGGCGAAGATCCCCGGCTGATGTTCCTTTCCGGTGATATCGGCAACCGATTGTTTGATAAATTCAAAGCTTCCTTTTCAAACCGGTTTATTAATTGCGGCGTCGCAGAAGCCAACATGATCAGCATGGCAGCCGGCATGGCAATGTCGGGATTAAGGCCCATTGCTTACACCATTAACGCCTTTGTAACGGTACGCTGCTTAGAACAAATCCGAGTTGATGTCTGTTATCACAAAGCGCCAGTGATTATCGTTGGTGTCGGCGCCGGTCTTTCATACGCAACATTAGGCGGAACGCATCATTCCTTGGAAGATGTCGCCATGCTTCGCGCACTTCCGGGGATGACCATCATTTGTCCGGCTGATCCCGTCGAAGTCCGGCTCGCATTAAAAGCTGCGTTAAATCATAACGGCCCCGTATTTATTCGCCTGGGGAAAAAAGGCGAACCCGTTATTCATCAGTCTGTTCCCAAATTTTCGATTGGAAAAGGAATTGTGGTTCGTTCTGGAAACGATGTCGCTTTATTAAGCACGGGCCACATTTTTCCTGTGGCTTTGAGAGCGGCAGAAGAATTAGAACACAAAGGAATCAGCACACAAGTCGTCAGCTTTCATACCGTAAAGCCCCTTGATGAATCTTTGCTTTCCGAAATTTTTTCCAAACATACGGTCGTTGCCACCCTTGAAGAACATAGTGTAATCGGCGGCTTGGGCGGAGCCGTTGCCGAGTGGTTAGCAGATCAAAATCCTCAGAAAGCACGACTCTTGCGCTTCGGCACTTCGGATGAATTTTTCCATGAAACTGGAGATCAAAATTACGCGCGTAAATATTTTGGGATCACCTCTGAGTCCATCGCTCAAAAAGTTTCCGAACTTCACACCGCAAATCTAACACATCTCCGTTAAGCATGAAAACAACCGCCGCTGTTTTAGTCGAACCCGGAAAACCTTTGGCGCAAGCGGAACTCGAAATTCCAGCGCTCAAACCAGGACAAGTTTTGGTGGAAATTCATTTTAGCGGTGTTTGTCATACCCAAGTTTTGGAATGCCGCGGTTACCGAGGCGAAGATGCTTACCTGCCTCATTGTTTGGGTCACGAAGGAAGCGGAACCGTAATGGAAATTTCTCCTGGCGTCACAAAAGTAAAACCCGGCGATAAAGTGATTTTATCTTGGATGAAGGGTTCGGGCCTTGATGTTTCTGGAACAACTTATCAGTGGAACGGGAAAAAAGTAAACGCGGGCGGAATTACAACCTTCGGTCGTCACTCTGTTATCAGCGAAAATCGCCTGACCAAAATTCCGAGTGGTATTTCTCTTGAGGAAGCTGCTCTACTCGGATGTGCAATTCCAACGGGAATGGGTTCTGTTCTCAATACCGCCAATCCAAAGGCATCTCAGAGCATCGCCATTTTTGGAACCGGCGGAATTGGTTTGTGTGCTGCTGCCGCGGCTTCTGCTGCTCAGTGTAAACCCATTATCGCGATTGACATCAATGAAAGTAAATTGACCTTAGCAAAACAAATGGGCGCAACTCATACGATTCATTCCAATAATCAAGATTTGGTTCAAGCGATCAAAAAAATTTGTCCAAGCGGTCTTGATTTTGCAATCGAAGCAACCGGCCGGCCGCAAGTGATGGAAAGCGCGCTCTTAAGTGTCCGGAACCAAGGCGGATCCGTCGTCGTGATTGGAAATGCGCGCTACGGAGAACGTCTTCAATTGGATCCGCGGGAATTGAATATGGGCAAACGAATTTTTGGGACTTGGGGCGGAGACAATGTTCCGGACCTGGATTTCCCAAAATATGCGCAGTTCATTCAATCCAAAAAAATTAATCTCAAACCTTTTCTTACCCACACCTACAAACTCGGCCAAATTAATCAAGCCATCGAAGACCTAGAGCAAGGGAAAGCTATTCGGCCGTTAATCGATATGGCCCTCAACTCATGATCATCGGGATTGATTTTGATAACACCATCGTCAGCTGGGACCATCTGTTTCACGAAGCCGCTCTGGACCGAAAATTAATTCCCGCCGACTTACCCATCACCAAAAACGAAGTCCGCAATTATTTACGCCGGATCGGCAAAGAACCGCTTTGGACGGAACTTCAAGGTTACGTCTACGGCGTCTTAATCAAGAAAGCCCCGATCATTTCAGGCGTTAAAGATTTTTTGCTGCACTGCAAAGAAAAAAAAATGCCGGTCTACATCATCAGCCATAAAACCAAATATCCGTTTCTCGGTAAACAATACGATCTCCACAAAGCAGCTGACAGTTGGCTGAAAGACCAGGGTTTTTACGATTCCCATGGAATTTCACTCGACCGTTCTCGCGTATTTTTTGAATTGACCAAACAGGAAAAGTTGTCACGAATTAAATCTTTGGGATGCACTCACTTTATCGATGACTTGCCTGAATTTCTCCTTGAACCTGGCTTTTCCGAAAATGTCCGGCGAATCCTCTTTGATCCCAACAATCAATATACGGATGACCTCCGCTTCAAACGCACTCAGTCTTGGAAACAAATTAAAGAGTCTTTGACGGCCAAAGTAACTCCGGGCAATGAAGAAGCAATTGCATCTTCTCTGCTTTCAAAGATTAATGAAATGAACCATTTTTCGATTTCGCCGGTCCCAGGCGGCGCAAACAACCGGATTTACCGGATTGATTCGGGTGCAAAGAAATTTCTACTCAAAATTTATTTCACACACACGGGAGATTCCAGAAACCGGCTCGGGGCAGAATATTCATTTCTGGAATTTGCGTGGAGATACGGAATTCAATCCGTTCCACAACCGATCGCTGCAGATTCGGATAAGCAAGCCGCTCTTTACGAATTGGTAGAGGGCCGGAAACTTGCTGCTGAAGAAATTAAAGATGACCGCATTCGAGAAGCGCTTTATTTCTTTAAAACATTAAATCACCATAAGAACATGCCGGAGGCGCAAAACCTTCCGACAGCTTCAGAAGCATGTTTCAGCATCAGCGCACACCTATCATGTATTGAGAAACGCATCGCTCAGTTAACGAATACGGAGATTCCGGACGAAGAGACGAATAATTTTATTAAAAAAGATCTTTTCGAAAGTTGGCGGAGCGTCTCAGAACAAGTGAAAAGCAAAGCAGAATCACTCGGCATTTCCTTAACTCAACCCATTGATTCCCAGACGAAATGTATTTCCCCTTCTGATTTTGGTTTTCACAACGCGCTTGTAAGCAAAACTGGCGCTTTAACATTTATCGACTTTGAATATGCCGGCTGGGACGATCCGGCTAAACTCATTTGTGATTTCTTTTGCCAACCTGCAATTCCGGCACCCATCCAATATTTCAATTCATTTGCCCAGTCCGTTTTCGAAGATCATCCAAATTCCAAGCTGGAACTCGAACGGACCCATATTTTGTTTCCTCTTTATCAAATTAAGTGGTGCTGCATTCTGCTCAATCATTTTGTTCCGGCCGGACAAGCGCGGCGGAATTTTGCTACCAACAGCGAAAAAAATTTCGAACAACAGAAATTGAATCAGCTCGCAAAAGCACGTAAAATGCTGAGAAATTTGTCTCAACAAGTTAAGGTTTAACTTTATGGCCTACGTTGATTTTATTATGAAACTTCATAACTCTACGAAGCGCGATTATGTCGGAAGAGTTACATCTCACGACAAAGCCGAATGCGCCGAAATTGCCATTCGATACGATAAAGATTATTGGGACGGCGAACGGCATTTGGGTTACGGCGGCTACAACTATGACGGCCGGTGGCGGCCAATCGCCCAAGATATCGCGAAGCACTACAATTTAAAAGCCGGAATGAGCATTTTGGATGTCGGTTGCGGAAAAGGTTTCTTGCTTTATGAATTTACTCAGGTTGTGCCGGGTATTAAAGTCGCCGGAATTGATATCTCCAAATACGCCATTGAACATGCTAAAGAAGAAGTGAAACCATTCTTGAAAGTTGGAAGTGCGGCAAAACTTCCCTTTCCAGACAAATCCTTTGATTTCGTGATTTCAATTAATACACTTCACAACTTATACGTTTACGATTTATGGAACGCGCTAAAAGAAATTGAACGGGTTGGGAAAAAAGCAAAGCACATCATTATTGAATGCTACCGGAATGAACGCGAGAAGATGAATTTGCTATACTGGCAGCTCACCTGCCGAGCATTCCATGCGCCCAAAGAGTGGGAATGGATTTTTAAGGAAACGGGCTATAGGGGCGATTATTCTTATATCGTTTTTGAATGAAAGGGATCCGATGAGCGAAAAAACAAAAGAACCGCAATATTATAGATTGATGGATTTGGCAAGTGAAGAAGGAATGGCGCAATTTGGTCTCATGAGCAATTTTGTTTGGCGCGATGATCCCAAGCGCCTGCTCTTCGTCCTTTCTCGGTATAAGTTTGTGGCGAAAATGCTGAGCGGCCGATATAATGTACTGGAAATCGGCTGCGCCGACGGATTTTTTACCCGGATTGTCCGCCAAGAAGTAAAGAATCTGACTGCCATCGATTTTGATCCTCTTTTCGTCGAAGACGCCAAGAAGCATATGGACAAACGGTGGCAATTCGACGTCCAGGTCCATGATATTTTGGACGGGCCGATGAATAAAAAATTCGATGCGGCTTATTCACTGGATGTGATCGAACATATTTCAAAAAAAGACGAACAGAAATTCATCGGCAATATGGTTTCCTCGCTTACACCCGAGGGAACCTTAATGATTGGAACTCCTTCGATCCAATCTCAGGTGTATGCCTCAGAAGGAAGCAAAGAAGGCCATATTAATTGTAAAGATCACAAGGAACTGAAAGAACTCATGGGCAAGTTTTTTTACAATGTGTTTATTTTTTCAATGAATGACGAAGTTGTGCATACCGGATTTTATCCCATGGCCCATTATTTATTTGCCCTGTGCTGCACGAAAAAATCTTAACGGAGGAATTTCATGATTCATTTGAAGCGTTTGGCCGAAGAGGTGTACGCGGCGGACGTTCCTATAGTAAATGTTGGAAACGCCGAAATTGATTTTCTTAAAAATAACGTGTATCAAACTCAGCGCAAACGGGTCCGGATTTGCACTCATAAGGATATCGAAGATAAGCTTCACGAAATGTTTGTTTGCTACGTAAAAGAAACCTATGTCCGGCCGAACAAGCACATCAAAAAGGACGAATCGCTTCACATCATTCAAGGCATTGCTGACTTTATATTCTTTGACGACAAAGGAATTGTCACGGATGTCGTTCCGCTCGGCGATTACAAATCCGGCCGCCAGTTTTATTGCCGGATTCCGGAATCCGTTTACCATACGTTCGTGATTAAATCGGACATCATTTTAATTCATGAATCAATCGCCGGCCCCTTCCGCCGCGAAGCGACTCTATTCGCTCCGTGGGCGCCTGAAGAAAATACGCCGGAAGCCCTTAAGTTCATGGAAAATTTATCGAAACAAGTCGCCGGCATGTCTTTGGCGACGCGCTAAGGAGTATTCTCATGGGCCAGCTGAAAGCGATTAATGACGCGGTCTATCAAGCGGAAGATAAGATTGTCAGCTTGAACAAATCCGATGTTCAATTCTTAAAAGAACGACTAGACAAAACCGGCCTCAAACGGATTCGGATTTGCGCTCACAAGAGCACGGAAGACACGCTCCAAGAAATGTTGATCACATTTGCTAAAGGCAGTTACATTCGGCCGAGCAAGCACATCGACAAAGAAGAATCGATGCACATTTTAGAGGGCTGGGCAGATTTTGTATTTTTTGATGAACAAGGAAATATCACGCACGTCATTCCCGTCGGTGACGCTTCCACCGGAAGACAAGTTTACTGCAGAACACCGAATGAAACCTATCACACGCTTTTAATTCGCTCTGATTACTTTGTGATTCAGGAAACCACACAAGGCCCGTTTAAAAGATCGGACACGGTGTTTACCGATTGGGCGCCTGAAGATCAAGACAGGGCGGCCGTCACAAAATATTTGGACAATCTTTCGGTTGAAATCGAAAAGTTCCGCGCCAAGCACAAATGAGCAAAAAACACAGCCTCGTCATCGGCGGCAGTAAGGGGATCGGAAAAAGCTTGGTCCAACTGCTTGCTTCCGAAGGCCGCACCATTTCTGTTATTTCCCGCGAAATTCCAAAAAATAAAGTTTCTGGAGATGTTTCTTATTATTCGGCAGACCTATTAAATGAGACGGAATTATTAAAAACGCTGGATCAAATTCTAAAAAAACACGGAAAAGTGGATGAACTGGCATTTTTTCAAAGATATCGCGGCAAAGGTAATGATTGGTCGGGTGAAATCGAAACGAGTTTGAGCGGCACAAAATTCGTCATTGATCATCTCGCTTTGCATTTCAGCCGCGAAGCTTCCATTGTGCTGGTCAGCTCCGTGAATTCCTTTTTAATCAGCGGTCATCTCCCGCTCGGCTATCATGTCGCTAAAGCAGGTTTGGTCCAAATTGGCCGTTATTACGCGTCGAAATTGGGGCCGAAAGGAATTCGCGTCAACTCTATTTCTCCGGGAACTATTCTGAAAGAAGAATCTAAGGATTTTTTAACCAATGACCCAAGTTTGAAAACTTTTTATCAAAACGCAGCACCGCTCGGCCGCATGGGCACGCCCAATGAAGTCGCTGAAGTGGCTGCTTTCCTCTTGGGCCCGAAATCTTCTTTCATTACCGGTCAGAATATTGCCGTCGACGGCGGAATTTCGATTCAGTGGCAAGAATCAATATCCGCAAAACTGAACGGATCAAGAGCTCGTGGTTCAAAAAACTGAATCCCTTCCCGTTTTAGGCAAGCATTACTTCCGCCGTAAAACGTGCCGGCTGTGCAATTCGCTAAAAGTGGATCTCGTTTTGCAATTAACGCCCACACCTCCTGTCGACGCATTTGTTCCAAAAGATCGCTTAAATCAACCGCAAGACGTTTACCCGCTTGATTTGTTCCTGTGCCAAGGCTGTGGACACGCTCAACTTCTCGATGTTGTGGATCCTAAATTACTCTTCGGCGATTACATCTACACAACCGCCAGTTCCCCCGGCCTGGTTGAACACTTTCGCAAATACGCAGAGGATGTTTTCCAATTCGCAGAACCAAAACCCAATTCTTTAGTGGTGGAAATCGGCAGCAATGACGGAACGCTTCTTAATTTTTTCAAGCAAAAAAATCTCAAGGTGCTCGGAATTGATCCCGCCCGAGAAATCGCCGAAGAAGCGACTCGAAAAGGACTGACGACCCTGCCGAAGTTTTTTTCAAACCAGGTTGCCAAAAATGTCCGCGAACAATACGGGACCGCAACCATCGTCTGCGCAAACAATGTGTTTGCCCATTCCGATGAACTTGCCGACATGGCGGATGGCGTTAAAACACTCTTGGCTCCGGACGGAATTTTCGTTTTTGAAGTTTCTTATATGCTGGATATAATCGAAAACATGATTTTTGATTTTATTTATCACGAACATTTATGCCATCATTCAGTCAAACCGCTAAAAACATTCCTGCACGCACACGGCATGGAATTGATCGAAGGGGTGAGAATTCCGGCAAAGGGTGGATCGATTCGGGTATTTGCCCAACTTTCAGGCGGCTCCAGGAAAATTTCACCGGTGGTCGAGGAGCTGATTGCGTTTGAGGAAAAATTTGGCTTATACGATTTGAATCAATACCGGCGGTATGCAGATCAAATTTCAAACATAAAAAATCAAATCGTCGAATTGGTCGGGAAACTTCAACATCAAGGCAAAACTTTTGCTGCTTACGGGGCTTCGGCCACCACCACCGTACTCACCTATCATTTTAATCTCGGGAACGTTCTAGAATTTATTATCGATGACAATGAATCGCGGCAGGGATTATACAGCCCCGGCTTTCACATTCCGGTGGTTTCATCGAAAACCATTTACGAAAAGAAACCGGACTATATTATTTTACTGGCGTGGCGATTTGCGGATATGATGATGGAAAAGCATAAGGCCTTCCTCAAAAACGGCGGACACTTTATTGTTCCGCTTCCGGCGTTACGGACGATCTAAACTTCCCGCTGAATTCCCAATAGGCCTTTAAAAAAATTAATTAATTTCAACTGAAGCAAAAGCACGGGGCTTTTGACTTCATACCGACTCCCGTCAAACTTAAAATGGCCAGCCGAAACAAGTCTCGTGAGCCGTACCTTTAAAATTTGCTCGGCATTATACCGACTCAAAATTTCTTCACTCGTGATCCAGCTGGAGGAGCCAACTTCAAAAAGAAGCCTTATCCGGATAGAGGCTTCATTCATTCCGAAGACAAAAGCGATATAGTGAAAGACGAGAAAAAAATAAATCGTCTCGGACACAAATAGAGCAAATAAGAGCTGGCCGAGCGTTAACAATTCCTTGACTTCGGTAGGATAAAAAAAAGTCAGAATTGCATTCAGAGACAAACCGGCAATCAAAGAACCAATAATGGACGGCGGGGCGGGAAAATCCTTGAACACTCTAAGAGCGATTACATGGAAAATAAGAAAAAAGAAAAAACAAATTCCAGCGCTTAACAAAACCATGAAATCAATGGAAGCCATTTAACCTCCCAGCTTCCTTCCCAAAAGTTCCCGATAAGACTGAAACGCTGTCATGATCAACTTCCCTCGCAGAAGAACCTCGTAACGATTTCCCTCTTTCCTGACATGGCCATTTAACACCAAATCATCCAAGCGGTCCAAAATCAATTCCTGATCAGAAAAAAGAGATTTTACTTCAGCGGCAGTAATTTTTTTGTCCGGGTGGACCATTAAAGCTCTTAAAATTTTCATCGACGGGCTGCTGTATTGAACGGTCGTCAGTTCGCCTAAATACCAAATGCAAAACAAAACGTAACAGACAAAGGAGCTCCAAGGTAGTTTTAGCGCCCAATCAGCCGGAATCCAGTGAAAGCTAATCAAAAGATAAGTCATTCCAATCAGAATCGACAGCAGAACCAGCTTCCAGGTTTCAAATTGAATCAGCTTGAGGCGGTACAGAAATGCATGCGACAGAATAAATAAAATAAAACAAAAAAAGGAAAGAAAAAAATAAATCATTGCGTATTCAATGTAATCCGTTTACTTCGCGTCACTCGTACGTCCCAAGTTAATAAAATCGCGGTTTTTAAAATTTCTGAAATATTCTTGATGGTAAAGGCCTTTGATTTGGCAGGGGTCCTTTGCTGATGATGCGTCGGAACTTCCACGTAAGAACATCCGCTTTTCAGCAATACAATTAACGTTTCAGCAAAAAAGAAATAGCCGAATGTGGAGGATTGGGTCGCTTTTAGGAATTTAGTTCGGTACAGAATGGTTCCGTTGTAACATCTTAATTTGAGTCCAAAAAGCAGGTTTAAAATCATGATGTAAGTTTTTGAAATAATTCTTCTGGTCCAAGACCGAAATTCGGGATTCGCAATATAGGGAACGACTAAATCCGCCTTTCCAATCACGTTGAATATCGAATCAAGTGATTCCTTCTTCATTCCTCCGTCTCCCGGAACCCAAATTGTATATTCCTTTGTCGCAAGCTCGTAGCCTTGGCGGACCGTGTAGCCAAGGCCCATGTTTTTTTCACGGTTTACGAATCGAATATTGGGGTTTAATTTTGCAATTTGAGAAGCGACCGAAGCCGTCCGGTCCGCACTGCCGTCGTTAATGATCAAAATTTCATAAGAACTGAAACGGTCATTTAAAAGTGAAAGAGCTTCTCGGACGGTGACTTCCAGGTTCTCTTCTTCATTAAAGGCAGGAATGACGATGGAAACGGATGGCTTCATGATCAAGCTTTGTGGATATATTCCAAAGGCTTGTTTTGAATTTCATTCCAATTTTGATTGACCCAGTTCACTACCTCTTCAACCCCTTGTTCAAGTGAAATTTGTTGGCGCCAGCCGAGCTCTGTTTTCGCCCTTGTCGCATCCAGCAAATACGCCGCATCCTGACCCAAACGCTCACCTACTTCGCGTGTCGCCTTCTCAAATGAAACGCCCATTTTCTGACAAATCATGTTCACTAAATCTCTGACCGAAATTCCCTTCTCCGGTGCTAAATGATAAATGAAACCGTTTTTACCTTGTTCCATGGCCGCTAATTCACCGCGCGAAATATCGCGAATGTGAATGTAGGATTTTACCGCCGTTCCTCCGCCGTGAAGCTCAATCGTTTTACCGTTTTTAATATAAATCACTGCGCGCGGAATAATTTTATGGAGCTGCTGATGAGCCCCGTAAACATTGGTTGCACGAATCATTACGAGCGGAAAATTATAATTTTTAACCAAGGTGAACAAAAATAAATCACCGGCAGCTTTTGAAGCAGCGTAAGGTGTGGTGGGATTAACCGGTGCATTTTCTTTTAAATTCCCGCTGCAAGTTCCGTAAACTTCGGGCGTTGATATATGAACATACCTTTTTAGGTAGCGGGCGTCTTTTAAATAATTCCCCAACTGAGCCAATGCTACCGCATTGGTTTGGAACCATTGTTCCGGATTTTTCCAGCTTGGCGCCACTTCACTTTGGGCCGCAAAATTAATGATAAATTCAGGTTGGAATGCAGCCAATAACGAGATGATTTCCGGCATATCTTGATTGAGATCCAGCTGGTGAAAGGAAAATTTGGGACTTTTGTGACGTTTGTAACGCAAAAAAAGAGGACTTTTTTCAGCAGAACGGCTGATTCCGATGACTTCATATTCGGGACTCTCAAGCAGCAGATCGATAAAATCACTGCCCGAAAACGAATTACTGCCAATCACAACAATTTTTTTCATTCCGAGAGACCTTTAGTTATGGAGCGAGAACGAAGAAGCCGCTAATTTAACAATGTAATCGGCAATAGTCAAGGAAGCCGTGGCGGCCGGAGACGGCACATTCAGGACATGAATGGACTTAGGGCCTTCGATAATTTTGAAGTCATTTACCAATTTGCCGTGCTCATCAACACATTGGGCCCGAACCCCGCTGTGCCCATCCGCTAAATCGTTCTCTTCGATACACGGAACCAAACGCTGAAGTTCACGCACAAATGATTTTTTACTCAACGCTTTATAACATTCAAAAATTCCTGTCTTCCAATAATTCCCCATCATTTTCCATGTTTTAAGATCCGTAAACGTGGACATGCATTCACCAAGATGAATCTTTGAACGGGTATAACCTTCACGGGCCAAAGCTAAAACCGCGTTTGGACCCACTTCCATTTTTCCGTCAATCGTGCGCGTAAAATGAACGCCCAAAAACGGAAGGTCTGGCTGCGACAGCGGATAAATCAAACTCCGGACCATGTTTTTTCGTGAATTTTTAACGATGCAATATTCACCGCGAAACGGAACAATTGAACCTTTCGGGTCAAGGCCCATCATTTTGCAAAGCACATCTGAATAAAGCCCGCCGCAATTGACGAGCCATTTGGTTTCGATGTCTTCCCGGTCGGTTGAAACAATCAAGCGGTCGTAACGGCTTTGGATCCGGCTTACTTTGGACTGAAGCTTCACGCTGGCCCCGGTTGCTAGGAATTGTTTTTTTAACGTTTCCGCAACCATGCGGTAATTAATGATTCCGGTTTGCAGAGAATAAATCGCCGAAATTCCGCCCGCGTTGGGTTCGATTTCTTTAATGCGCTCGGGACTTAGGATTTCCAGACCTTTGATTCCATTTGCCAGGCCTCTTTCATAAAGTGTTTTCAGCCAAGGCAATTCTTTTTCCTCGGTCGCTAAAATCAATTTGCCGCAAAGTTCATAAGGAATATTGTTTTCGCCGGCAAATTTCACCATCGCTTTGACGCCTTCCACACACAACTTTGCCTTGAGCGATCCCGGCTGATAATAAATTCCGGAGTGGATTACGCCGCTATTGTGGCTGGTTTGATGCATACCGACTTCCGCTTCCTTTTCAAGAAGTAGATACCGATACTTTGGATATTTTTTAGAGAAATGAAGTGCTGTAGCGAGGCCAATGATTCCGCCGCCCACAATGGTTATGTCTGAAATTTCTGAAGGCATTGGTTTGAAGAGGTGAAATTAAAAAGGTGATGAGACTAAGTTAACTGAAGCTGCTGCATGGTCTTGATATTGAAATAACGCGGATCTGTCATGGAATTGGGGAGTTTTCCGGCTTTAAACGCATCGACCAAACTCAAAATCGCGTCTTCGACCGTATATTTTGGAATAAAGCCGAGTTCTCGCTTAATTTTTTCTGATGAAATATGATAAGAACGTTTATCATCAGAAGGCGTCGTTACAATATCAATTTTCTTACCGTTCGAAACTTCCCGTTCAACAACCCGTTTCACCATTTCCGCAAGTTCCTTAACCGTGTGATTTTGGTATCCGGCATTGTAAATTTTGCCCGAGATTTTTTCTTCTGGAAGTTCCAGAACTTTCAGATAAAGATCCGTCATGTCTTCGATGTTAATATTCGGCCGCATTTGTTCACCGCCGAAAACCATGATCCGGCCATTGCTGATGGCATGATTGGTCAAGATATTGACCGTTAAATCAAGGCGCTGGCGCGGTGAATAACCGCAAACAGTCGCGGGCCGAAGGACTAATGGAACAAAATTTTGGGAACCCTGTTCCAACAAGATGGGTTCGCAAAGACTTTTGTATTTGCTGTAATCCGTCAAAGGGATGAGCGGATGATCTTCATCGACATTGGCTACTTCACTAACACCGTAAACACTTGATGAAGACGCATAAACAAAGCGTTTCACGCCGGATTCTTTGCTGATCCTCACAAGCGGCTCAAAAGCATCAAAGTTAATCGATTTACCCAGCTCCGGATCTAATTCAAAGCTAGGATCGTTAGAGATGCAGGCAAAATGAATCACATAATCGCAGCCGGAAAGAATTTGCCGAAGAAGCACTTGATCGCGAATATCGCCCTTAAACTGTTCTAAATTGGGATTATTTTCCAACTCGGGCCAAATGTGTTCGCCAAACAGATACAAATCAATGACGCGGACCGAATAGCCTTTTGCTAAAAGTTTGGGAATTAAAATTCCGCCGACGTAACCGGCGCCGCCCGTGACAAGAACGGTGCCCTTTTTCTGGGTCATAACCTGCCTGCTTTCACTTTCATTTTGAGGCAGCAGTCGGTGAGATAATGGGTCAGAGAAATATGAGAGACTTCGACTTCGCCGTAGCTTTGTGAAGCAATATAAAAGTTAACTTGACCCAACTGCCGGAGCGGATTGTCGGAACGGAATCCGGAAAGCGTCATTACATCGCAACCTTTTTTCTTCGCGGCTTGCACGCCTTTTAAAATATTTTCGGATTTTCCGGAACTGCTGATCGCAATTAACAAATCACCTGATTTCGCCCAAAGATCAATCGGACGCTCAAAAACTTGATCATAACCGTGATCATTGGCAAGTGCGGTCAATTGAGACGAATCGTTAAAGGTCATGGCCTGAATTCCGACAGAGTTGCACAAATCATTATGCATGTGCGTGGCAATCGCCGCACTTCCCCCATTTCCGATGATCATGATCTTCCGGCCTTCTTCAAGAAGAAGTCCGACTGCAGCCAATGCACCGTTCGTAAGACTTAAAGCGGATCCTTTATCATCCGTAATTTCAACCTTGAGAAGAAGCTCTGAAATTTTTTTAAAATGTGTAATGGGATCAATCATTTGAGGAGTGATTCAATGTGTTTGTAAAGCGGTGCTTTTTCTATAAAACTTCTGTGCCCAATCGTCGATACGGCTTGAGCGCCGGCAGCATTGCCGATGAACCCAGCGACTTCGAGCGGAGCTTTCTGTGCAACGCACAGCGCTGTAATCGACAAATAAGCGTCCCCTGCCCCCATTCGGTCGAGCACTTTACCCGCAAAAGCCGGCACTTCCACAAATCCGTCCTGCTTGCTGTAACACATACAGCCGTTATTGCCGCGCGTGACCGCCACACGTTTATAATCAAACTCCTCGGCCACTTTCTTGACCATTTCTTTTAAATCTCCGCGCCGGTCCCGGGCTTCCATGCGCATTTCATTTTCGGTCAAGGAAACATAATCAGCCCGAGGATATTTCACAATGGATTGATAACCGACATTTCCGGCATTGGTTTGTGCATTTACAGCTAAAAATTTTGAATTTTTACATAACACATCGATCGCTTCTTTGGTGAAAACGCCGTGCCCAAAGTCAAAAACAATCACAATGTCATATTGAGGTAAATGTTTTTTGAGCGTGTCACAAAACAGTTGGTTATCCATTGGATCTAAAAGTTCGTCATTGATTTCGTAAACTTCCATCATTTTGGTAAAGAAATAACTTTCGATAAAACGCCGCTTTACAATCGTAGGCGAATTTTTCCGGTTCAGGAAAGTGGCGTTCACCTTAGGATTTAACTTTTCATGGATAAAATCTTTCTGACTATTGTGGTCTCCCAGAAATGAAATCACGCCGACTTGATCACAAAAATTGGAAATGTGGTTTGCGACCGCCAAAATACCGCCGGCGAATTTTTCGGTATTCACTCGCTTGACCGCAAGCATGGGTTCCTTTGAGGACTTGCCGATCGCTTCGCAGTATTGATATTCATCAATGATGGTTTCCCCAACAATCAAAACTTTGTACTTCTTCGCGTTTTCTAAATATTTAACAATATCATCAAACGAATATCTATCCGAAAACTTACTGAGGTAAGCCGTTACTTCTTCCGGAAATGTAGAGAGATGACGGTTGATCAAATTTGAAGAACTGAACGAAATGTCTTCTGTAAATATAATCTTTCCGCCAATCGACTTAACCGCATCTTCTTCCAATTTAATTCCACCCGTATGATCCTTTTCCGCTTCTTTGTAGTCAGCGCCTTTGACGTAAAAACTCGGCTGTAAAATTTCAATGGCTTGCGTCGCTTGCGGCCATTTGTTAATGGCCACATAATCAACGCAGTCAAGTGCAGCAATGACTTCGGCCCTTAAATGATCCGGAAATGCGGGGCGATGCGGACCCTTATTGACGAAGCGATCGGGCGTAAGCGTCACAATTAAAATGTCGCCTAATTTTTTGGCCTGCTGAAAATGCCGGATATGACCGACGTGGAGCAAATCAAAAACGCCGTGGCAGTGTACAATTTTTTTGTTTTCTGCGCGATGGCGTTCAAGAATCTCTACCAACTGCTCCAATGTCTTGGTTTTATTCTGAATTTTATTTTTTTCTTTTAAATCTTCGTATGTCGCCATGTTTATTTTCCCGCAGAAACCGGCTCTTTGCCCAAATACTCAAACCATTTTTTAGTTGCCTGAGCAATTGATTGCTCATCCCAAACCGGAGCGGTCCGCCAATCTTCGATGCAGCCCAGCATGATTTTTACGCCCTGTTCAAAACTGACTTTGGGTTTCCAGTTTAATTTTCTTTGGATTTTGCTGGTGTCCGAAAAGGTAGAATCTGGTTCGCCCGGCCGCTTGGGTATATAAACGACATTTCCGCCGAGAAGCTCAACCAAATAATTCACTTTGTACGTGTTTCCGGAACCGACATTGAAAATTTCATTTTCAATATTTGATTCTGCGGCTTTAATCATCGCATCAACAATATCGGTCACAAACGTGAAATCCCGTGTTTGATTGCCGTCTCCGACAACCGTAAATGGCTTCCCCGCTAATTTTTGGGCCAAGAATGTGCCGAATACGGCGCCGTATGTTCCCGATGTCCTGGCGCGAGGGCCGTACACGTTAAAAAAACGGAGCGATACGCACGGCAGGCCGTAGACTTGATTCCAATGAAGCACCATTTCCTCGCCCAAAAACTTGGTCAACGCATAGGGATATTGAGGTCTTATCTCGGCTTCTTCGGACGTGGGATAAACATCCGGAATTCCGTAACAGGAAGAGGATGCTGCATACACAAACCGTTTAACCTGATTCAGCCGCGAAGCTTCCAAAACACCAAACGTACCTGCAACATTGGAGCGGAAATAATCATTAGGTTTTTCAATGGATGGGATGATATCGGCCAAGGCAGCCAAATGAAAAACCCATTCAATATTTTTAAAATGCTTTTGGATTGCGCCTAGATCAGAAATATCGGCTTCGACGATGGCAAGGTTGGAATTCGTACCCAAGTGGTTCAGATTTTGACGCTGGCCGCTTGAGAAATTGTCTAAAACTATTACAGAGTGTCCGTCTTTGAGGAGCCGTTCAACCAGGTGGCTTCCAATGAAACCAGCGCCGCCTGTTACCAATACGTTTTTGCCCACTATTTACACCTTATCGTCACTCTTTGAGCGGAGTTTTTTTATGAAACTGAGATAATATCATTTTACACTTTCCCTCGCAACCACTTTAACCGGCGGCAAATAAGCTCAAAATCAGCTTATTTTCTTGACTTTTCGGTGATTTCCAATAGATATATCTAAAACTCCAACCCAGCCGACAAAATGGTATTCAACTCGATTTCATTCGCCTTATTCTTTCTCATCGTCTTTTCCCTCTATCTCATCCTTGATCACAAATGGCAAAATCGGCTGCTGATTGTCTCAAGCTGTATTTTCTACGGAGCGTGGAACTGGAAGTTTTTGTTTCTGCTATTTGGCACGATGGTCATTGATTACAATGTCGGCTTACTGCTTTCCAAAACGGAAAATCCTGAAAAACGAAAACTGATTTTATCTGTCAGTTTGATTGCCAACCTAAGCGTCCTTGGATTTTTTAAATACTTTAACTTTTTCGCAGAAAATTTGTACCAATTAGCCCACGCACTCAACATTGCAATGAATTTAAAACTTCTCCACATCATTCTCCCGATCGGAATTTCTTTTTATACCTTTCAGGCCATGGGTTACACGATTGATGTCTACCGGAAAAAAGTTAAACCGTGTAAAGATTTTTTTGATTTTGCGGTTTTCGTAACCTTCTTTCCCCAACTCGTGGCCGGTCCGATCGAACGCGCCGGGCATATGCTTCCTCAAATTCAAAAATCCAGGGTTTTAAAAATGGACTGGGTTTATGAGGGCCTTTATTTAATTTTATTTGGTCTCTTTCAAAAAATTTATGTCGCCGACAATTTAGCGAAATTGGTAGAACCGGTATTTTTGTCTCCGGCGCCTTATAACGGAATACAAACCTTACTCGTTGCCTACGCGTTTGCATTTCAAATTTTTTGCGATTTCGCCGGATACAGCAATATGGCCCGAGGTCTTGCGCGACTTTTAGGATTTGATTTGATGGTTAATTTTACATGGCCGTATTTTTCGACAAGTCCCAGTGAATTCTGGCAGCGTTGGCACATCAGCTTATCCACATGGCTCCGAGATTATTTGTATATTCCACTCGGCGGTAGCCGGAACGGAACCTTTATGACGTTTCGAAATTTGATGATCACGATGTTCCTGGGTGGACTTTGGCACGGAGCTTCTTGGACCTTTGTGATTTGGGGCATCTATCACGGAGCTTTGTTGGTTGTTTACCGGATGATTGAAATATTTACGCAGGATCTTCCTAAAATAACAAACGTGTTGGCAATAAGGAGTTTTAATTTTTTAAAAGGTGTTCTTTTTTTTCATTTGGTCTGCGTGGGCTGGATTTTCTTCCGAGCAAAAACTTTAACGCAAGCTCTCGAAATGTTGAAGTCTGTCATTTTTAATTTTCACGTGCCGCCCGTCATTGATTTTAGACAAATTCGAAATAGTCTCATTGGTTTTCTGGCGCTCCTTTTACTCATTCAAATTTATGAATATTCAAAAAAGGATCTGTTCGCTGTTTTTCGGCTCAAGCCGGCAATTCAAATCTCGTTATATCTTGCCCTTTTTTATTCCATCTTGATCTTAGGAGTGACAACCGGTGAAAAATTCATATATTTCCAGTTTTAAACCTTCTGAGAAATATCGAAATGCGAAAAAATATTGGCTCGCCTTCTTTTTGGTCTTCGTTATTTTGCTTTCCTGCTTAGAAGCGCTCAACCGATATTTTATTATTCACAAATCAAAACCGTTTCTGACCTGGTATGCATTTGAAACGCAAAAAAGCAAAGTTGAAGTCTTGCTGCTCGGAGACTCACATTTCCGGCGCGGCATTGATTCCGGAAAGTTCAAACTTAATGCCTTTAATCTTTCCATTCCGAATGCGAGCTATATTTCTTCATATTATCTGCTGAAACGCTCGATTGATGACATGCCAAACTTAAAAGTGGTGGTCATCCCGTTAGATCTTCACAGCTTCAGCTCCTACCGCTTAGAAGATAGTGCCCAATCGATTTTTTGGGATCAGTTCGTAGATTATCATGAATTGTCCGGTGTTTCGGGACATCGGATCTGGAAAAACCCGTTTAAACTGACACTCATTCATGATGAGTTTGGAAAGGCCAGTTTCATTAACAATATCAAAGATGCTGTGCGAGGAATTTTTCAACCGAATCATATCTCGGTTAATTCAATGCTCGAACAAGTTCATTTAGGGGAAAATCCGGAAGAACAAACTGGACAAGACGAAAAAGCCCGCCAGAAAGTAAACCAGCAGCTGGAAGGTTTCCGTGCGCTGGATCCGGTAATGCTCGCCTATTTCGAAAAAATAATTCTGCTGTGCAAAGAAAAGAATATTCGGGTCATTACCGTCCAAATGCCGCTTTCGGATTATTATATTCATCACGCGGAAAAATTTATGACCAAAAATGACATTTCTGAAATACTCAAAAATCCTGAGGTTAAACCCTATCTTTCCAAAAATTTAGATCATATGAAGCTTTACACAGGACGTGATAACTATTTCAGTTGGGCTTGGCGGGACGGCGATCATTTAAATTCCCAAGCCAAAGAACGCTTCTCAGAATTGCTGTCCTCAGAAATATCAAAAGCGGTTTAGGTCTAGTGATACTGGAGCCGGATTTGGTCCGGACGGAACCGGAGATCGCGGCTGGGGAGTTCGGCAATCGTGAATTGAGTCACGGAAGGGTCTGGAGCATACGGAATTTGACTTGAACGCACAATTTTAAATCCCATTCCTTGATAGGTTTTAGTCAAATCGTAGCCATACCTGGAAAAAGCTTTATCCACATCTTCGTTATGAATCAAATACTGCCGGCTGACGCGGATCATTTCTGAAATAATTTTTTTTGCTTTTTCCGGTTCATTGTGCAAAATCACGGCCGATGAAAAAGCAACGTCGAAACTTTTATCCCGAAGTGGGAGCGATTCCGAATCGGCTTCGAGCACATTTAAATTAATTCCGGCACAGTACTCCTTCGCCTTCATCAATTGAGGCCGGCTAAAATCAACACCGGTGATAAAAACCCCATTTTTTGCGGACAAATTTTTAATTTGTTTGCCGTAACCACAGCCGATTTCAAGCAGACTGGAAAAATGAAGCTTTTTGATTTCATCGGTAATAAATTGACTTCTGAGTGTTCGGTGTTCTTCCACTTCCTGCTCTTCAAAATACGTATCGCCACCTCTTTGATTCCAATATTTCTTTGGGTTCCGATAACGAATGATCCGGTCAATCCGGTAATCAAAGGCGATGACTTTGTAATAAATTTTATGCCAAGCTTTTTTAACAAATTCGGTAAGGGTCATAAATTATAGGCGTTTGGAAAACATGCTCTTAAATTCCTCGTCAATTTTCTTATTATGAATAAGATAGGTGAGTCTAACAACCGCAATTAAAATGACTGCGTTGCCGTAAAAAGCAAAGAGGACAAATCTTAAATCGAGAGGGAATAAAAATTGTAAGACCGAAGTAAGGGTCAAAATACTCATCATAATATGAATTTCACACAGTTTATGCAGCGCTGAAAACGCTGTTTTTAGATTTGGCTTGGGCGAAGAGCTTGTCTTTATAAATTCTGTCTCATGCTCTGCTTGAATCTGAAAAGAAGCCGGATTTTTCCTCAGTTCCTCAAAAAAAGTTTTATATTTAACGTCATGCGCCATATTAAAAGCCAGAATTGATAAAGCAGCTGCAAAACCCCAGAGCAAATAAAAAACGGCGCCGGTTTGGCTGTAGCAATAAAACGACATCGCAAATAAAAGCGACCCATGAACAATATGATGCATAACAAAATCAAAAAACCGGCCGCTCAAACTTGAAGTTTTCCGATATCTGGCAATCTGACCGTCAACGTGGTCCAAAATATACCAAAACTGTAACAACAAAGCCGAAAGAAAGAAAAAAGCCGGATTCGAAAAACAGTAAAAAATTAAACTCAGTAAAGCAACGAAAAGAGACGCCAACGTAACCTGATTCGCCGTAACCGGCGTATGAAGTAAAACCCATGTAATCGGTAACGCTGCGTCACGAACGAAATAACGCGCTACCCAATTACCGACCTTGCGGTAATTTGGCTTTTGACAAATTCGATTTAACTCTTTTAAAGATTCAACCATTATTTGTCAGCCCGCCAAGTTTCAAGTCCGGAAGTGGTAAAACTAAACGGAACAATTTCTCCGCCCATGGACTGAAGCGTATCGGCCACTTCATGCTTGCGTTTAAAATTGCAAAAAAGAAGCAAATAGCCTCCTCCGCCGGCGCCCAAAATTTTTCCGCTGATGGCGCCTTTTGATTTGGCTGCTCGGTAAAGCCGGTCAATATTTTTATTGGTAATAGCTTTGTCTAATTTTTTCTTATACTGCCAAGCTTTGTCCATAACGGCACCAAATTGATTAATTTTTCCGACCAGAAGTTGATTCTTCATTTCAATTGCGATTTGTTTGAGACCGTCGAGCGAATCCAGAACCTTTTTTTCTCCGGAAACGAACGCTTCGGTTTGGCGTTTGACAATATTTGCTGAAAGCCGTGTGCGGCCCGTGTAACAAAGCAATAGTTTATAATTGAGCTCGTTAATGTATGCTTGTTCAATCCGGAGCGGATTGACGACCGTAGAAGCGTCTAAGAACTCAATATAATTGAAGCCGCCGAAAGTGGCTGCGTATTGGTCCTGCATTCCCCCGCTGATTTTCAGCTCCACACGTTCAATTTGATAAGCAAGTTCTGAAATTTGATAAGAGCTTAAGGTCAGACCGTGCCACTTTGCAATCGCGCCTATGGTTGCCACAACCATCGTTGACGAGGCACCTAAACCTGAGCCGGGAGGAGCGTCGGAATGAATGAAAAGATCGCACCCTTTTTTAATTTTCATAACTCGAAACGTAGCTTTAATTAAATCAAGTTCTCCGTCATAGACAATTTTTTTATCTAAACGGTAGTTGGCCTTAATCCCGTAGTCCAATGAATGTACGGACAAATGAGCGTCACTTCTAGGCGAAATGGTGACGTAAGCATAGCGGTCGATCGTAGCGCTTAAGACACATCCGCCCTTCAGTTTTGGATAGGGATGAACGTCTGTTCCGCCGCCGGCAAAACTGATTCTAAGAGGGGCTCTGCTTCTAATGAGCATGGCTCACTTTGCGGATATGCAATTCAAATGTTTTCAATCGCTCAGGAGTTCCGATATCGTAAAAATTTTGATGGTTAAATTCGTAACCGTAAATAGGAACGCCCGTTTTGATCCAAGCCGGAACAACATCGCTCTCGAGGGATGAGGAGCCTTCTTTAAACGGATATTGATTAAAAATATCCTGAGACAAAATATAAAATCCAGTGCTGAGAAACGGACCGCTTTCTTTTTTCTTGTGAAAATTGCGCACTCGACCATCGACATCAAGCGTAATGCTGCCGTAATCTTGACTGGTCATTTGCTTTTTCACCACACCCAGCGTCATCAATGATTTTTTCTTTCTGTGAAAATCTAAAAATTTAGAAATCTCAAATTCAAAATAAGTATCGCCGTTCAAAACAAGCGATTCCTTGTCCATATGACGACGGCCGTGAATCAGAGCCCCGCCCGTTCCTAAGGGGTTGGATTCGACCTGATATTCAATCATCAAACCCATTTTTTTTCCATCTCCAAATTCATCCTGAATTTTCTCGGCTTGGTGCCCCACCAAAAGTACAACTTCTCGAATGCCTTGGGATTTTAAGTATTCAAGCTGATACAGAAGAAATGGTTTTCCTGCAACAGGTACGAGTGCTTTCGGAATTTTGTCCGTAAGCGGTCTTAGGCGTGTAGCCAGACCGCCGGCGAGAATGAGCGCGTTCATCCCACCACCTGCTTTCTTCGCGGTATTACCGCGAAATCTAACAAAGATACAACAGCGCTCTTTTTACGAAAAGCTGGCAGCCGAGAGATTAAAGTGCGCTGTTGCAAAGCAGGTGGTGGGATCATGATTCTTCGTGAATGCGGTCAAATAACCGAATGGCGCGGCCGTATTTGAGGAAAAGGCGGAAAATCACGATCAAGGCGCTTGCTGCTTCCCTAATTCTAAATTTTGATTTCCCTTTTGAGCGGTTTCGAAAAGCAATTGGGATTTCCAGAAATGAATATCCTTTCTTGTAGCAGCGAAACAGAGTTTCAATACCGATGGAATAACCGTAGGAATAAAATTCGTTGAAGTTTAAGCTGTGCAGAACGTTGTACCGGTAACATTTGAATCCGCCGCTGAGATCGTGAATTTTGGTTCCTAAAACCATGCTATAAATGATATTGGAACAAGCGCTCACAATTTTGCGGGAAAGCGGCCAATCGGAAACGTAACCACCTTCGACATATCGTGAGCCGATCACAACATCATAATGTTTGATGAGCGCCATGAATTTGGGAATATGCTTCGGGTCGTGAGAAAAATCAGCGTCCATTTCCATAATACAATCGCACGGAAGCTTAAGACATTCTTTGAACCCCGCAATACCTGCCGTTCCGCGGCCGCGTTCCGTCGTTCTTTCAAGCACCCGAAGTTTATCTGGATATCGCTGCCCTAACCTCGTTAAAATTTCCTGGGTGCCGTCCTGAGAATTATCGTCCACAATCACAACGCTGATTTTATCTCCCACTTCCAGCGGAAGCAAAAAAATCTGGTTAACCAGATTTTCAATATTATCCGCTTCGTTATAAGTTAGAACTACGATTGCAAGATGCATGCTTATCCTGGTTATGTAATTTGTTTGCTCACGTCAAAGATGATGAGCTGGCTTCCGCCATTCGGCATTTCCTGGTAATGTTTCCGGACATAATCATAAAATTCCACACGCTTGCGAAACGCTTCCGGTTCTCCAATCACCAAATATTTTGCACCTTCACGGCGCAAATGTTCCAGCCACTCAATCGGCTTCCCATATCCGGCTTCCCTTGCTTCTTTATGGCGAAGCGGGATGGCTTCACTTGGCGTTAAATTCATCTCGACGCCAAAGGGCCACCCCAAACGCTCGGAATAATAAAGCAGTTCCGGTGAGGAACCGTAAGACGCGATGATCCATTGGTCCGGGCCGATCAACGTTTGGATTTGCCGGCCTAATTCCGGAATCTGTTTAAAATCGGACCGCCTTGGTGACAGCATGGGTGAAAGATAATAGCGGAGTGAGAATAGAAAAAAAAGGCTAAAAAAGGCCGCCCATGATAGACGGTTTAAATGGATAGAAATGTGATCTAAAAACGCAGCGATCAGAATGCACGCCGCAGGAACGCCGCAAATCAGATAAAAAGAGTGATTGGCCACCTTTTCTGGAACCAAGATAAATAGACCTAAGGTTCCCAAAACCCACAATACAAGCGGCAATTTTTTTGAATTCCACGAGAACAATGAAAGAAACAAAAAAGGAAATAAGACCGGCGTCAACCATTCACCAGCCATGATTTCCAACACACGCTGATAAAATTTTGTCTGACTAAAAACCTGAAGCGACAAGATTCTGCCTTCACTTGCCTGTTCAAAAGAACTTGTCAGAACATGGTCCGAGATTTGGCTGAGATGATAAGTAAAAGCGAGCCAAGCACCGAGCGGCAAAACCATTCCTAAGATGAACGAAAATAATTTTTTAAAATCTCTGGAACCATAACAAGTGAACAGAAATGCCGGAGCGCTGACAAAAAAATGAATGCGCGCTGTGAGTGCCAATGAAAAAAGCAGACCGGCTGTAAACCCGCTGATCGTACTGGATCCGGAAATCAAAATCCAATAGGATGCCAATAAAAAGAACATTCCAATGGCTTCATTTTGAAAACTCATTCCGGTAAGCAATACCATCGGCGAAAAAGTAAATAAGGCCGCTGCAATTAAAGCCACTTTTCGGTTAAACAGCTTTACTGATATCACATAAACCACGAGAGATGAAAGTGTCATGAAGAAGGCAGCTTGAAACCGACCCCAAAAATCAATCGCTCCGCCAATGAATACATGGAAACCTGAAGCAAATAAGGAAGCGAACGGATAATAAAGCAAATGAAGGGCTGGTTTTCCATTAATAATCAGAAAGGTTGTTGGAATTACAAGCGAAGACGGCGAGTGCCAATCCATCATGTGCGCCATCATTCCATTTACCACCTGATAACTACCGAAATATCCGACGAGAGGATGATGAAGGGCCGGTACTTTAATCAGAAAACCAAGGGACAGAATTAAAATCAAAACCACCGCTTGCGACACTTAAGGTCTCTTCCTAGCAATAAACATTAAACGATTTTGAAGATGAAGCAGATTGGCAATGAGAAAAGAAAATTTGACGGCCATTTTGGTCAATTTCGGAAAGTAATAACGGTCCAAATCTGTTTCCGTTTTCCAAACGCTTGCTGTTTCAAAACCGTACTGTGACAATAAACGGCTTAAGGTTTCCCGGTTAAAATAAGAGGTGTGTTCAATCACATAGAATTTCCGGAGTGGGTCGGTCATTTTGCCTTTTGTGACGCGATACAGCCAGGAAGCGATGATGCTGAGCAAACTTGGATCATAGGGCGTTGCAATTAATAAAAGCCCGTTCGGTTTTAACAGCTCGAATGATTTTTTTACGAATTTTCCGGGATCTTGAGGATGTTCGATCAAGTCCCATAGAACGATGACGTCATATTTTTTTACCGGTGAATAACTCAGATAGTCAACGCAAGCTCCCGACATTCCGCTTTTCTGAACGGCCTCGATGTTCTCACTGCTTGAATCAATGCCCAATACATGCCAACCGTTCTGATGAGCAACTTTAAGAAACGAGCCGCGGCCGCATCCGACTTCGATTAAATCCCGGCCTTGAGTTAATTTTTTGAGATTGTTTAGGGCTTGAAGATAACCCCGGTACGTTTTTGAGTTGGGAGATAAAGTTTCGTATTCATAATAATGTTCGAGCACGGGATTGATTTCTTTGAGATGTTCGGAGGATTGATAAATATCAATCATCGACTGTTCGTCCAAAGAGGGGTCAATAAATTTCAAGCCGCACGGGCAGCTGTATACATTAAACTTCTCAAGCCGGAATAGCTCTTGATGACCGCTTGTGCTTTTGCAAGCCGGACACCGTCCTACCGAAACGAGTTTAAGAGACATTTTTCACCTAATTTTGGATGATCGAAGCGACATCATAATATATTTTCTTAGCTTCTAGCAAGGTGCCTTTTAAAGGGCGAATAACGGAAAATGACCTGGTATTTCCCTGGCTGGCCGATCCAAACCGCTTTAAACAAACCATAACCATAAAGAACCGGAATTTCCTTTCCATTAAGAGTTGCGATCCAACCTGGATACATCGAATCCATCACAACGAAAAAGCCGGGCTTTGAAGTTTCGACGTTCCAAACATCATGCTCGTCTTCCGCTATTTCATGTTGAATGGCTGTTCGGGCTGGACCAGATTTCAAAACGATATCAGCGCCAAGTTTTTTGATTTCAGATTGCTCAAGAAGTAATTTTTTTGCCGGATCAAACCCCGGAGTTAACAAATCATTTTTAAGCTCGATCCAATTTGAATAAGATTCCATTTTTGTCACGAAAAAAATTTTCGAATGCGGCTGTTTGTTCCGGTATAAATAACTTTCGGAAACGGGATCATGCATGAGTAATTTTAAAGCCGGATTTTTAATTTCGGTTTTTGACAAAATATGAGAAACGCCCAAAGCACTTAATAATGGAAGCCGCTCCAAAACATATTGAGCAGTAGGCGAAAACGCGGCATTGGAATCATTAATATTTCCGAATGTGCCGATCGTGTCGTAATACCGTTTGATGATAAACGGTGAATAAGCACCGATGTCTTCCATTCCGTACAACATGTTCACACTCGGAATTAATGGTAATGGGTCTTCCGGAGTTCTAAATCCATAAAGGCGCCCCAAAGTTCCGCTATTTTTTTCGGCTTTAAGTTGTTCCAGAATGGGAAATGAATTTGGAATTTGATCATAAAAATTAAAATCTTTCTTAATGTCAAACCAAGCAAATGTGTATAAGTCCACGAACAAGAACAGAAATCCAAAAATAAGCCAGACTTTTCGAAATTGGGACTTCAGCTTTAGGAGCAAAACGAATAAAACGCTGACGGCAATAACGGCAATCGTCCAAACCGTCCAAAACCGACGAAGCGAATAGACGCTTAAGAACAGATCTAAAAATCCAATTAATTTTTGATGATATTCTTCCAGCGAATGCGGCCTTCCGACGTGACCATAAATAAATTGCCGAATAATAAAATCCCCGAAGCGAATGATGTATGCTCGAAATACGGTCAAACCAAGATAGATGGCGGTAAATACAGCCACAAAACCGGAAACCATAGCGAGATAAAATTTTGTAACCCGATCATCTAAAGACCGATCGGGCTTTTCCCTTCTCTTCAACACTTCTTCAAACCCAAAACCGGTCAACACTGCCAGTGAAAAGCAAATAAAAACCAAAAATTTCATGGGCGTCCGGAACGAATAAAAATGGGTCAGTTTAATGACTGCAACATACACGGGACTCCACCGCCCTAGCGCCAAAAATAAGGAGAGGACGGCGATCCAGATCCACAGCTTCACTATTTTGTTTGACCTTGAATTTTTCGAAAGCAGCGAAAATAAAACTAAAATCATCGAAAAAACGCCGCCGTAAATCGAATTCCCTCTGCAAAAGCCTTGAGCGATCGCCACCAAAAAAGTAGAAATGGCTAACGGTGACATGGATCCGATATAAGCATAATCTTCCGTGAGGCCGATCCGATTGGATCGAATAGCCAATTCATACGTCAAATAAATTTGAGGAAGCGCAATCAAGAATGCCAAGAGAAAACCAAAACCGAGTGCAATTAAAATTTTGAGGTGATTTGATAGGTTCTGATTCGTCTCTTGGAAAAATAAAATGCGCAAGAGGCAATATAAACCAAATATGAGATATAACAGAATCGCCACTTGAAGATATCCGGCAATGAGAAGCTGAGACAATACCACCGCTAATATTCCGAGATATCTGATTTTCTTTTCAGATAAGTATTTTTCAAATAAGAAAAGACAAAGCGGAAACCAGGAGATGGTCTTGAGCGAAGTGATGTTGTAGTAAGCGCCGCCGTAAGCGGTTCCGAACGTAAACACAAACGCGGCAAGAAAAGAAGATGACGGCGACAGTCTAACGACTCGGCAATATAAATAAGTACTCCAAGCCGCAATCAAAAAGTGAAATACATTTAAATACGAATACGCCCACTGAAAAGGAAGAAGAAGATACAGGGCTAAATTGGGCAGATAAAAAAGGCCGATTTGTCCTTCAGCAGCAATCGGAAATCCACAATGAATGAAAGAGGTCCAAAATGGGAATTTGCCTTGGCTGAGGGAATGGTCCATCAAATAGGCCCAAGGAAAATGCTGCTCCCAATGGTCGCCGATTAATGAAGCGGCTTTTGCCAAAAAAAGTTCGGGATAGAAAATAAAGAGCGAAAGCAATAAACCCAATAAAAATATTAAGTCTTTCCGGTTCAGTGGCATACGCGGATGCTAAACGATCGTCGGCCGAGGCAGCGGAACCATGAAACGAACTCCGTGCTTTTTCAAAGGTTTTAGCTTTTCCATAATTTCCGGCGCAAAATTCCAGGCAAAAATGATCACATAATTGGTTGGATTATTTTTTAAATGAGTACTGGGAACCACGGGGATCTTTGTTCCGGGCGTAAAGTGATTTTGTTTCAGCGGATTGTCATCGACGATGTAATCGATTTGTAACGTATTCAAATCGCAATAACACAAAAGCGTATTGCCCTTCGCCGGCGCCCCATAACCGGAAATGGTTTGGCCGGCTGATTTTATTTTTTTGACCTGGCCAATCACTTCGTCTTTGACTTTTTGAACACGACCGGCAAACTGATTATAAATTTCAGGTTTTAAATAGCCGCCTTTTTTTTCCTTCTCGATGTATTGCGCAACCCGGTCAGAAATTGGATGACCACCATTTTTATTTTGAACGTAGACGCGAAGCGAACCGCCGTGGGAGGAAACATAATTGATGTCAAAAATTTCAAGCCCAAATTTTTGGAATAAATAACTGACCGCATTGACCGAAATATAGGAAAGGTGTTCATGATAAATCATGTCAAAAAGCATTTCCTCAACCATCGTCATCAAATAAGGAAACTCCAGAACAAAAATTCCGTCATTCGTCAATAAATTACTAATATTTTTACAGACGCTTTGAACATCATGAATATGAGCAAAAACATTGTTCGCGCTGACGACGCTCGCGCGGCCGAATCGATCAATAATTTCCTTAACGCACGCGGAATCGAAATACCGGTTGATCGTAATCCTTCCACTGTCATTTGCAGCTTTGCTTAAATTCTTAGCGGGCTCTACGCCAACGCTGCGGAAACCCTCATTTTTATAACATTCGAGCAAAAGACCATCGTTGCTTCCGATGTCGACTGCCAAAGGATCTTTATTATTCAGCAGCTTGCCTTTTAAATCCTTCGCGTAATCGGCAAAATGCTTCCGGAAGGTTTGAGTAGTTGAACTCACATACAAATAATTCGAAAACATTAAATCCGGCGGAACAACGTGAGACAGCTGAACCAGGCCGCAAGTCGAGCAATAGCATAGACTTAGAGGACATGTAAATTCGGATTCGCCCAATTGATCTTTCGTGAGAAATGAATTGGCCAGCGGAATGGATCCTAATTCCAAAAAAGGTTTGGGGAGTTGTGAATTGCAGTAGCGGCATTTAGTTTGTTGATAATCAGGATTCATGAAAAGTCCTTTATTTGAGTTCGTAGAGACGAAATATGTATCGGGTGTCACGGATATTTTTTGAAGTAACTTCGTGAATTAATTGCACTTGCTTACTAGAAACAAGTTCGTCTAAGAGCGGATTGGGATCTGCACCGCCGGAAGTTTCAGTCAGCGGTTTGCTCATTAGAATGTGAGTAACTTTCTCATTTTTTAAAAAGCCGGAATATGATTTGAGATTTAAATTGTTTTGATCGTAATGAGTCCGGTATCTTAAAGCAACGTCGCGGAGGAGCGGCCGATCAAAATAAAATTGACGGGGTTCGCGGGCCAAAAGAATTTTAGCATTCTTGTCCAAATGATCATTCACCCAAAATGCGATTTCGGAGGTCCGTTCCAATTTAAACAAATAATCATTCCAACTCCACTTCCCCGCCATGAGCAAATAGGAATACCGGTAATGAGCAACACCGATGAGTAAATAGGCGGACAAGATCATGCAGCTTCCAAAAGTAAAAACAGATTTTAAGATTGAAGGCAACCGTTTCAGAACCCATTGAAGCCCCATAGCTCCCGCTAAAATCATAAACGGCATGGCCGGAATTAAGTATCGCCCCGCCTGGCAAATAAAAAACCAAACTGATAAAAAAATTGCGAGAAAAATGGCGTAACTTCTGGACTTTGGAACAAAAAAAATCGCCAATAGCGCAAATGGAATCAGCAGCAAATAAAAAATTCCAATCCGGTCGCTATAAGTTCCGAAAGCAACTGGATTAATGAACATATTCCAAAAAATCCCGACAAAGTCAAAAAAACCGTAGCCCACACCCACTTGATCATACTTCATACCCGGGATGGATTCGGTCTTAAAAAAGGAACCTAAATAGGGATAAAGCGGATTCCCCGTAATGAACCAGTTTCGAATGACCCAATAACCAAAACCCAATCCGCATCCGCCAACCCACGCCAAAAACCTCTTCACCCAAACCGAAATCGGAACCGAAATATTTTCCCAGACAAAAATGCCGGCCAAGCCAAGCGCGGAAACAAGCCCTAAATATTTAATTGAAATCCCACAACCCAAAAGAAAACCGCTTAAAAAAAGGGTTTTAAGCTGGCGCGAGCGAAATCCTTCCTGCATAGAAACGAAGGAAAGAAAGACGTACAAAGCGAGTCCGACATCGACATAGGTCGTTGACAACATGTTGTAAACAACCGGTGTAGCAAAAAATACAAGAGCAAAAAAATAAGCCCATCCTTTATTTTTTATTTCCTCATTAATTTTGATTTTTAAAACTAAAAATAGAAGGAAACCCGTCAGAACGTGAAACAGCTTCGCTGAAAGCATTCCGCCTGTGGCAATTCCAATCAAATAAAGATAATTCATGAAAAGCGGGAAATAGGAATTGACGTCGTAATAAATTGGAGCAACAGATCCTTTGGCTAAGAAAATTTTCGGCAAATTCAATTGATAACAAAGCGCGTCGCCTCCCAATTCCGGAGAAAGAGCCCCAATAAATAAGGCTAAAAAAGCAATGGCAAAAAAAATCTGGCACAGCCGCTCGAATTTATTCCGAGACGACGTCAAATCGGAAAATACCAAGTTAAGCCACGATGTCCAAGCCGAAATGAGCCGGACTTGAGAAAGTAAAAAAAGAGTCAAAGCAGTCCAAATCACAGCGGAATTTAAAAGATGTAAGGCGCTCAAAACAATCACGGAATATGAAAAAATGGCCATTCCAATGGCATAAAAAAGAACGCCGCGAAGGATTTCGTTTTTAACTTGGATGAACGAGCGAAATTGATAGCCCGCTAAAAACAAACTGGGGAAAATGATGAACCACGACGGAAGAACTTTAAGTACAGATTGAACAAACATATTAAACCCGTTTGATCATATGCGCGGTGATAAGATTCGAGATAATCAAAAGCCCATTTGAAATAAATGCACTCAGCACAATCGTCTCCCTGACGAGTGACAAATACATAAAATGATGAACCACCCAATTAGCAAAAACCAAAACGAGTAGGAAGATGCTGATCAACACAAAAATGGTAGAAGCCCAAAATATTTGATCTTCCGGCAAATCAATTAAAAACCGGTAAAACCGGACATCAGAGTCCTTTCGGGCTGAAAGAAAAAGGCCGATGCCCCAAAAAGTAAGCCCAAAGAAACTTCCAAGTAAAGCAACAATCATCGTGTGGATTCCGAATACAGAAGCAATGCCGATCGTGACGGGCTGTCTTAAAATCAAAGAGGCGATTAAAATCAGCCAACTCACCGAAAAAAGTACGATGCCAATCTGATTAAAAAATCGGGGGGCTTCCACCAAAATTTGCAGCAAATGTCTCATGCCGTCCCGCCATCTTTTTAAATGCGGGGTCCTTTTGCCGAAATGAGGATACAGACTGATTGGAACTTCGACAATCTTCGCACCGGAGCGCAATGCTTTTACCAGCATTTCGGAGGCGAATTCCATTCCCGTACTTTTTATGTCCCAGGCCAAAAACGCTCCTCGGTCAAAAGCACGAAACCCGGAATTACAATCCGTGATTTTAATTCCTTGTTTATGATATAACAGGTTGATGAAAAAATTAAGGACCGGCGTTCCCAGGTAACGGTGAAGAAACGGCATCGCGCCCGGATGAAGCGTTCCCTTCAATCTTGAGCCAATCGCCAAACTAGAGCCGTTTTCCAATGGTTGAACCAAAATGGGAGTTTCTAGAAAATCATAGGTGTTGTCGGCATCCGCGAATACAATCACGTTGTGAGAAGCGCTTTTAATTCCATATTGAAGCGCGGCGCCGTATCCTTTTTCCTCGCAATGGACCACCCGTGCGCCGAAGCTGCGGGCAATTTCAATCGATTTGTCCGTACTGCCGTTATCCGAAACAACCACTTCCACATTCCGGTTTCGAAAAGTGGTTTCTTTTAATTGCTTTATTTTGCCGAGAACCTGCGGCAAGGACTCCTCTTCGTTCAGGCATGGAATAACGATGGAAATAGGGTTATCGGCCATAACGGTCTAGCTCGCTCGCAATCCGGTGCGCGTTTGCCATTGATGTGAGAGTGATGGTGGTCGCAGGAATGCTCGGAAAAACGGTTGAATCAACGGCATGAACCAATTTAAATCCCTGCGGCCTTCCCCACCGATCACTTTGGAACCGCGATGGATTAGCCGACATTGGAAATGATCCGCCGGTATGATATCCCCTTCCGGCCTTCGCCAATTGCAGAAGCGGACCTAAGGGAACCATTCTGAGATAGCGTCTGTTGCGAACTAATTTTTTTACAATTTTATTCATAATCTCACGAGTTCTCGGATTTGAATTGGCGCTTAAAACAAGCCTTCGCTGACTGCTGCTTTCTAACGAAATAGAAATTGTCGAAGAGTATTTTGAATGAAGATAACCTTGAATCACAAGCAGCCGGCCCACCACCACGTTCATGAGCCTGCGGACGACGGCATATGCTGGCCCGATCAATTTCCGGATCGCTTTCACATAAAGATCGTTATACATATAGAATTGCAAATGGACCAAATGTTCTCCTAAATCCGAATCTAGAAGTTCCAAATAAACTTGGGACAAGGTGTGTAAACGCTCGTTTTCAACGTCACGAACTCCTTGATAGCGAAGTGCCGGCAGTAAAAAATATTGGCTGTCTTTTAGCGTTAACGGAACATTGAACGCTTCTAAGGATTCCAAAAGGATTCGGGTGGTCGATAACGGGCCGCAAGCCAAATAAACCCGCGAAGCCTTAAACGATATATTTGATTTATCAATCCTGGATCTGGCAAATATGGATACTTCAGCGCTGGATTCCTTTAACTTTTCGACAACCATATCCTTTTGATAATGAAAATTAGGCTTCGTTTTTAGACGCTCAAGAGATGCCGACGAATTATAAATTAATCCGTAAGGACAGCCGTACATGCACAATCCGCAATAAACACATCCGCTGCCATGGCTGTTCGTAAGCGCTCGAACAGCGAGGCGTGAATGTCCGAATTGAATTCCATGCGAATTTAAATTTCCTTTGCTTCGGTTTAAATCATTTAAGAAACTTTTCGTCTGAGCGCAATCTTCTAAAGTCTGAAAACGTTTTGTGTACAAAGGCAAAAGCGGCGCCAAATCATCCTCAGATGCGGCCAAATCCATAAATTCAAAAACGGCCTGATAATGAGGCGCCAACTCTTCGACCGAAACCGGCCAATCGCCAATATCCTCAGCACGGTAAGGGAGAACATTAGCGCCCCAAATGTTGCTGAAACCCGCCTTGGCAAGTGTCGGCAAACAATCTACATTTTGTGCGGATACCGGAACAAATTCATCAATTTTTTGAAACGGAAAATCCGAACCGTAGAGATATTTCATCGGAATTCCGCGGATTCCGGAATCCGTGCGGGCTTTAAATTGTTCAATGGTTCCGGCATTCCAATGTTCAAAATCCTGACGACGCAATTCATTGACTGCCGCTTGCCGGTTGGATTCCAATTCCACGCCCGCATCCAGCAGGGTCACTTCGTGACCTTTCCCAACCAAAGCAAATGCGCAAGAAATTCCAGACGGCCCGGACCCCACCACGTAAATCATGGACCGATTTTCTTTGAACTGATAAACCTGGATTCTGCCGGATACAAAAAGCGAGGTAATTTCACTGCACCCGGAAATAAAGCTTCAAAAGGATCAATCCACTGACCCATTTCAATTTCGTAATCGTTGAATTCGGCGAAGCCGGCACTTTTGAGCCGCGACAAGATTCCGAGTTTCGAATAAAATTTAATCATGGGCTTATTGATCCAGCTTAACAACCGGAAATTGAAGCCGTACAAAAGATTTTCAAAAAATTCAACCACTGGATGTACCAGCATTTCAACGATAATTAATTTTCCGTTAGGTTTTAAAACCCGGTAACACTCGCAAAAGCACTGCGCTAAAGAGGAATCCGTCAATGTCTTAGTCCGGTCCACAATGTGATGGACCAAAAACTGCATCACGATTCGGTCGCAGCTTAGCGAACTGATTTGGCGCAAATCCCGGGCATCACCCGTGAAGTAGGTAATTTTTTCCGTATTCTTCATATTTTTGAAAGCGATGTCGATGGCAATGATGCGTTCCAACCGGTCCAAATCATAATTAAATACGTTGCCGTTTCCGATATCTAAAACTGTACCGGTTAAATTCTGATTCAGTTCCTTGCTGATATTTTGATAAAGCTCTCGGTTGGTTCCATGAACCACTTCCTGATATTGCTCTGAATGTTTGTGGAAGTGTTCACCGATGTCAACTTCGTGTTTCTTAAGATGAAGCATGATGGTTAAGCGGCTGGAACAGAGTTAACGGTGACTTGACCATAACGAACCACGACATCCCCGCCCGAATCAACCTTGATGGTTCCGGAGTAAACGTCATAAATGACATCGGCCACAAAATCCGTACTTTGCTGGGCATTTGCATCTTTACGTCCAAAAAGAGACGCGCGCATCTCGGTATTCATTCCTCCGGGACAAATGGTTACGCATTTTAAATCAAAATCAGAATTTTCTTTGGCAATGCACTGGGAAAGCGCAACCACTCCGAATTTGCTGGCTGAATAAGCGGCCAAACGCGGGACTGCCCGCTTGCCGGCCATAGAGGAAATATTAATGATAGATCCGCGTTTTTGCTTCCTAAAGATGGGAATGCTGTATTTAGCGCTTAAAAATACGGAATACAAATTGGACTCGATATGTTTTTGAAATTCACTCAGACTCAATTCATGCAGAAGGGCCAATTCGCCCCCATAGCCGGCGTTATTGATGACAAGATCTAAAGTGCCGTATTGTGAAATTGTTTTTGAAAAAAAACTGCGGACTTGATTTTCTTTCGTTGCGTCGACTTGGAACAGTTGGAACCGGTTGCTTGCACCCACCGTTTCTTCGGCAGATTTCCAATGCTTTTTGGTTCGGCTAAAACCAAGTACCGCAGCACCCGAAATGACGAATTTCTTTGAAAGACTTAATCCTAAACCTGAGCTTGCGCCACTGATAACGATGACTTTACTCATTTAATGGATTAAGGAGGAATGAATTATTTCGTTTTTAACTCCGGATTGAGATATCCTTCAATCACTTGGTAGGCAATCGTGTCTTCTTCATACTTTCCGCTCTCTCTCTGACGAGTGGTCAGCGCTAAAAAAACAGAGTCTTTGGTAAATTTTTGCGCATGAGCAATATAAGCCGGAGTTTCGACAATGTCTCCCGGAGACACTTTTAAAACTTGCCTTTTATCCGGATCTTGAACATCGCATGAATGGCTTTCAAATTCACCGGTCACTAAATAAATATATTGATGGTCTTCTTTGTGGTAATGATTTGCTCTGACTGTTCCCTTTTTTGATGTGATTAACGCAATGTGTTCGATCCTGCCTTCGAAGACATTAAAAATTTCGCCTCGATTGTCTTTATGCGCTACACCAATATGTTTGATCGTTTCCATAATAAAACACTTCCCCTCTTGCTACAGTTCGCTAAACCATTGAATGGTACGTCTTAATCCTTCGGTCAACGTATATCTCGGCCGAAAATCTATTGCAGATTGCAATTTCGAAATATCCGGACATCGCCTCTTTGGATCGCTGGACGCATAAACCGCGTGCGGTGGATCAATATGAATGATGTCAACTTTAAACGGCATCGATTGAGCCACCAGTTTGGCTAGCTCATCCACTGAAATCTCCGGCTCTGGATTTCCGACATTAAATGATTCGCCGTGAGCATCTGAAAATAGTAATTTAAAAATGGCTTCAACCGCATCGCTGATGTAGCAAAAAGACCGCGTATTACGCCCATCCCCGTGAATCGGAAGAGGCTCTTTTCTAAGCGCGTGTTCGATAAAATTAGGAAGAACACGGTAATCATCCGGGCGAATGCCGGGGCCGTACACGTTAAAGGGTCTCACAATTTTTACGGGAACATTGTACACATTCCAAAAAGCAAGACACATCGTTTCGCCAAATCGTTTTGATTCGTCATAACAAGACCGAGGCCCGACAATCGAAACATTTCCATTGTAGGTTTCTTGCGTGGGAACGTGCTGATTGTCCGGATCGCCGTAAACTTCACTCGAACTCGTAAATAGTAAGCTCTTCACCTTCTTTTCGCGCGCCAGTTCCAGCATATTGCGCGTGCCGATCGTTCCGACATCCATGGTTTCAATGGGAAACTTTGTGTAATAAACCGGAGAAGCGATGCCGGCCAGATGCATAATGTAATCAACTCGTTCGGCTGTAAAATAGGGCTGAATGACATTGTGTTTTTTGAATACCAAATGCTCGTCTTCAACCGCTTGCTGTTCGTAGCCAATGATGAAATTATCAAGCAAGGTCGCCGAAACTTTTTGATCCAGGAAATTGTCATTCATGTGCTTAAGCAGCAGAACAATATATTTACCGAGAAACCCGCCGGCGCCTGTAATCACAAAATGCTTTCCAGCGAAATATTCGGAATAACTGCTTAAGTGCTTCGCTAAAAACTCAATATCTTCCTGAATCACCTTTGAAATGTTCTTCATTTTTGCGCGGTCTGACTTCGTCTTCATGGAGCTCCTAAAATGAGGGTTAAAAGACCAATTAATATAGCACTATTAAGGAGAATTTCCCACAAGTTTTTGCCTTGTTTTTGCCTCGTTCCATGCCATACGGTTTCTTGACAATTGAACTGATTTTGTCTAATCTTGGACCTTATGATTCAGCCCAATATCTCATTCATCATTCCTGTTTATAATGAAGAGCACAACATCATCAACGTCCTCAGAGATTTGTACGATGTGGTCAACAAACACCCCGAATGGAAATCTGAGGTTATCATTATTGAAGACGGCAGCAACGACAATACTAAAAATGTCATTTTATCAGAAGCCAAACAATACCCTTCCATTCAAATTATTTTTCATGAACAAAATAAAGGTTATACGGCGTCACTGAAAGACGGCATCGCAAAAGCCAGCGGGCGGTTTTTGATGTATGTCGGCGCCGATGAAGAATTTGATTGTTCCGAATTACCCGCTTTTGTAGAGCCCTTGTTAAACAATCAAGCAGATGTGGTCTTGGGTGTTCGGTGGCAAAGAAATGCGTATAAATTATTCCGTTTTTTTATCTCCGTTATCTATATTTTTCTGCTCAATTACTTATTCAAGCTCCGCGTTAATGATTACAATTGGTCGCAAGCTTGGTCAAAGGAACTCTTAGAACGGATTGAACTCAAATCCAATTCTCTTTTTGTATTGCCTGAAATTATCATCAAGGCCCACGATTTAAAATGCAGAATCAAGGAGGTTCCCTCCAACCACCGCGGAAGACGGTATGGAAAATCTTCTTTGAATATGCGGATTATGGGCAAAGCGCTTGTTGACGCGCTGGGATTTTGGAAATATCGGAATTCGAAACATTACAATCCGGCGCCGAAACACCGCGCTGCGATTGATTTAGCGGTTATCTCCCGCTGATTTTCTAAAATATTCAATCGTCTTCGCTAATCCGCTCTGGATGCTTACCTTTGGTTTCCATCCCAGAATTTTCTTGGCTCGACTGATGTCGGGCTGCCGAACGCGGGGATCGTCCTGAGGAAGTTCTCTAAATTCAATCTTGCTTTTAGATCCGCAGAAATCAATGATGGACTTCGCCATTTCCAAAACCGTCATCTCCTTTGGATTGCCTAAGTTAACGGGTTCGTTAAATCCGGAATAAAGCAGCTTCGTCAACCCTTCAACCAAATCATCAATATAACAGAAACTTCGCGTTTGAGATCCGTCTCCAAAAACCGTAACCGGTAAATTGGAAAGCGCTTGGCTGATAAAATTGGGGATCGCTCTCCCGTCGTTACTGCGCATAAACGGACCGAACGTATTAAAGATACGGGCAATTTTAACATTCACACCATGACAACGGTGGTAAGCAAGGGTAATTGCTTCGGCGAACCTTTTCGCCTCATCATAAACACCACGCGGTCCGATCGGATTGACATTCCCCCAATAGTCTTCGGGTTGCGGATGAACCAGCGGATCTCCATACACTTCAGAAGTTGATGCCAATAAAAAAACAGCATGTTTAGCGCGGGCAAACCCTAAGGCGTTATGCGTGCCGAGCGATCCTACTTTAAGGGTTTGAATCGGATATTTTTGATAATCGGCAGGACTTGCCGGCGATGCGAAGTGAAGGATATATTCGACGGGTCCTGAATACTCGATGTCTTCAGAGACGTCATGCTGGATATAAACGAAGTTTGGATGTTTTAAAAGTTCTTTGAGATTGTTTTTATTTCCGGTTAAAAGATTGTCAACGCAAATAACGCGCTCCCCCGCCGAAATAAATTTTTTACTCAAATGGGAACCGATAAAGCCCGCACCGCCTGTAATGAGTAGGGTGTTCATGAATTTTTAATCCGATAAATGAAAATGATAGGGCCGTTACGCTGTCTTTCCAGCAAATCTTTCCAGAGAAACGGAGCGCCGGTCAGTGGATTCGGATCTAAAGAAGCTTGAATGCTGGAATCCCGGTAAGGCGTAAACCGCACAACCAAGTCGCCATGCTCCTTGAGCGCTTGACCAAACAAATTCTCCTGTCGGCTCGATTGCCCGACAACGACATATTGAATGCCCAGGTTTTTTAATGCCGCTAAATCATAAGGAACCTCCGGTTTTGAAAATAAAAAGCCGGGAGCATTGTCTATTCTTTTTAAAAAATAAAGTTCATACCGGCCGTCCGGATACTGAGCAGCTTGTTTCATCAATGCTTCTAATCTTAACCGCTGTACCCCTGAATAATTTGCGCCCTCTAATTCTGAATTTTTTTGCTCCAATTGTTCTAACGTCGGCTTCAGTGGCGGCAAATAAAATGGTGAATCCAGCGCCACTTTTGATCCGCTCGGAACGAAAGTTTCGATCCATTCACGAGCAACAGTTCTGGTATCTTTTCGCAGTAACATTAAATCCAACCCTACCACTTTTACCATCGATGGAAAAATAAGGGCGCCAATTAAAACCATGTAAGAAATTTGGTTAAGTTTGAACCAATTTTTGAACGTCAGAAGACCTTCTGAGGCCAAAAGAAGCGCAAATGGAACTAACGGTAGAATATAACGGTCATACGGCTGACTTTTAAAGCAAAGAACGGCATAATAACTGAGCACAAAAATACTCAGGAGTCCCAATTTCAATTGTCTCCGAAAGATGCTTTGAGCCATCCCAATCAAACTGCAGACCAGAACCAACCAACCAATGCCTTCGCTTGCCGAATATGACAAATGGTGAAAAAAACCCATGAAGCTCGTCGATTTTCCCTGCTCGGACAATTCCGATAAAAAAAACCGAAAGTCCAGCAATGAGTATGGATTGCATATAAAATAAGTCGCGATTGAAATCAAAAATGCTGAGATCAAAGGAATAAGTCGTGCGCGATGTTTGATGAAATGAATCGCCAAAAAAGGGATGACAACCAATATTCCGTTGTATTTGATCGCAGCGGCGATTCCGATCAAAACGCCAAACCAAATGTAAGCAAGAAACAGAAATCGATCAGCCAGCACGAGAATGGGAAAGAAACTCAGGACCAAGACGGCAACAAGCGGAATATCGGCATAAATATAGTGAGAATCCCGGACATGCAAAAAATTAAAAGCCAGCAAAGTGGCTGATAAAAGAGCGTGTTTCGCCGAAAAAAAATTTTTGGCTAAACGATAAAGTAAATAAAGGGTTACCGTGCCAATTAAGACGCCGAATAAAATTCTCGCGATCAAGTAAAACGAGGACGGATCGAGAACAAACAAAGATACGAAATCATTGGGGCTTGCGAATACGCCGAACACCTGACCGAGCAAATAATAAATACCGTAGGCCAAAAAAAGCAGATAGCTGATCAGCGGTGGAATATTGAAAAAGTGAGGATTGAGATCGCCGGAGCCGTAAGCTAATGCATGATTCACGATAATCGGCTCATCTGCATGATAAAGACCCGGAAGCCCAAACCAAACTCCGGTGAAGCGCAAGACGAAGCCACAGATTAAAACCAAAACCACAATCCAAGAACTTTTAGTTAATCTTGTTTCGCCAGTCATGGAGCACATCAGAAAGAGTTTGTCGTAATGGAATATGGGGTTTCCAGCCGGTTAAACGGATCAGTTTGCTGGGATCTAGCGACATCGATACAATTTCATCTTTTGGAATTAAGCGGCTTTTTCGGCGAAGTTCAATGGTCTTTGAGTACGTAGACAAGCCCATTAAAAGAAATAAAACATCTTTCAGCGATCTGCTTCTGCCTGAAGCAATGTTGTAAACTTCCCCGTTTCGCCCCTTCTTCATGATCAAATAAATGGCCTTTAAACCGTCTCGGATATCTAAAAAATCCCGTTTTGCATTCAGATTGCCCACATTGAGATGCGGAGCCTGTCGCCCCGTTTCAATTTTTACGATTTGTGACGCAAAATTGGCAATTGAAAATTCGGTAGATTGACCCGGCCCCGTTAAATTTCCCAACCGGACCACCGAGACGTTTAAATGATGAACGCGAGCATACAACTGGGCAAGATAATCAATTCCCATTTTACTCAGGCTGTATGGGTCTTTGGGCCTCAAAGGAGTTTCTTCGCTCAACTTGGTTCCGTCATGGGAAACTCCGTAAGCGGTTGCCGATGAAAAAATTAGGACGCGGGACTTCGATTTGATCTTCCTGAGTGCCTCTAAAAGATAAACCCCGCCCATCAAATTAATGGTAAATGTTTTAATCGGTTCAAGCCAGGCAATACGGACAGAACTTTGGGCCGCTAAATAATAAATAAAACCAGGAGAATATTTCCGAATGATCTTGGCAATTTCATGGGGCTTGGTGACATCGCAATGAACCAATCGAATTCGAGAGTCGAATTGCGGAACGCTCGCTTGACGATGATAGGTACCGATCACACGCTCTCGACAGCCGAGCAAATAAGGAGCCAAACGATGACCGATAAAACCAGTGGCTCCGATGAGCAGACTGGTTCTATTTTTTTTCATGAGAAAGCTTGATTAAATCCTCATCGACCATCAAACGGACCAGTTCTTCGAATTTCATTTCTGGTTTCCAGCCCAGCTTCTTTCGCGCTTTGGAAGCATCACCGCAAAGGCTGTAAAGTTCGGTCGGTCTGAGCAATTTTGGATCGATTCGGACATATTTTTTCCAAGACAAACCAACATAGGCAAATGCCGTCCGCACAAAATCTTCAACGGAATGGGATTTGCCTGTCGCAATCACGTAATCATCCGGACGATTCTGTTGAAGCATCAACCACATCGCCTTCACATAGTCGCCCGCAAAACCCCAATCGCGTCTGGCTTTCAAATTGCCGAGCGTAAGACGTTCCGCTAAGCCTAATTTAATTTTTGCAACGCCGTATGAAATTCTCCGGGAAACAAATTCTTTGCCCCGTTTGGGAGATTCGTGGTTAAACAAAATTCCGGACACCGCAAATATTCCATATCCTTCGCGGTAGATATGGCACATCCAATGTCCGTATGTTTTCGCAGCTCCATAAGGATTGCGGGGTTTGAGCGGTGTTTTTTCATTCTGAATAGACGTTTCAACATGTCCGAACATTTCACTGCTGGAGGCCTGGTAAAAACGTATTTTTTTGTCCACCAACCGGATTGCCTCGAGCATCCGGCTGACTCCCAGCGCGGTGAATTGACCGGTTAAAATGGGTTGCGTAAAAGACGTTGGGACAAAAGATTGCGCCGCCAAATTGTAAATTTCCTGGGGCCTAAGGTGTTTAATTAAATGAACCAGAGAAAGTTGATCCAGCAAATCTCCTTGAATCAAATCAATGCGGTTTAAAATAGGATTAATTCGTTCAAAGTTTTCAGTACTAGACCGGCGGATCATGCCATACACTTGATATCCTTTGGTTAACAGAAACTCGGCTAAATATGAACCATCTTGCCCCGTAATGCCCGTAATCAGAACTTTGCGTTTCATCTTAAACTTTCACCATTTCCTGCCATTCCGCGCGCAAAACATGTTCCCAAAAATGGTCCAAGGCTTCTTCCCAGCTGCGGAGTTCGATCCCATATGAAGATTTAATCTTGGTCATATTTAAAACCGAATTTTTTGGCCGCTTTGCAGGGCGATTTAATTCAGCTGAAGTGATGGCTTTTATTTCCTTTTGGACGCCGGTCTTGGCGACAAGCTTTTTCGCAGCATCATACCAGGTCGTAACCCCTGTATTGGCTAAATGATAAATTTCATACCCCTTTGGCCTGGCGGCGCATTGGATAAAACTTTTGATCCCCTCGGCCAAATCAAGCGTGTAGGTTGGAGCACCCCTTTGATCGTTAACTACGGACAGCGATTTGCCTTCTTTTAAGCGGCTCAAAATCGCCCTAAAAAAATTCCGGCCGGCCGTTCCGAACAACCACGAACTTCTGATGATGGATACGGAATTAGAATGATCCTTGAGCCATTCTTCCGCTTCAAATTTGGATTGTCCATAAACACTTATGGGTCCGGTGGAATCCGTTTCTAAATACGGCGAATTTTTTTCACCGTCAAAAACATAATCACTGCTGATAAAAATAAGCGTCGCACCCGTTCGGTCGCTCGCTTCCGCAAGATATTGAGTTCCTTTTGTATTGATTAAATACACTTGATGAGGATGCGATTCGCAACCGTCCACGTCTGTGTAGGCAGCCGCGTGAACGATAATCGCGGGACGAAATGTATTGACCGCCTGAGAAACTGCTGATTTTTTTCCGAGGTCAGCCTTAAAAAAAGGAATGGATGAATGGCGGTTCTCATTTAAACCCAAACCCGCGATTTCAAATTGGCCTCTTAATTGCTCCACTAAATCTGAACCGAGCATTCCGTTTGAACCCGTAATCAGGATTCGCATAGGTCATTTCAAGGTAAACGGGTCTTTTTTTAAGGATTCCCACCAAAGTTCGTTTGTTTGATACCAATCGATTGTTTCCTTGATGTGTTTTTGAAAATCGGATCGCATTTCAAAACCCAAGCGTTTGAGTTTGGTGGTATCTACACTATAGCGAAAATCATGCGCCGGCCGATCCTGGACATATTGAATCATCTCTTCGCCCTTGCCGAAACTTTTCAGAATCGCACGCGTGAGTTCAATGTTGCTGAGCTCACAGTTTCCGCCCACATTATAAATTTCCCCGTGCGCGCCGTGATTCAAAACAAAATCGATCGCCCGAACGGAATTGCTCACATACAGCCAATCACGCACATTTTTGCCCGTTGCATATAAGGGAACCTTTTTGCCTTCAATGAGATTCGTAATGAACAAGGGAATTACTTTTTCGGGAAATTGATACGGACCAAAATTATTAGAACTGCGCATCACAATCACCGGAAGCTGATGCGTCTTCCAATAAGCGAGAGCCAGTAGATCGCTGGAAGCCTTGGCTGCAGAATAAGGGCTAGAGGGATTAAGCTGATCAGTTTCCTTAAAGGAGCCTCTTTTGCGAGAGCCATAAACTTCATCTGTTGAAAAATGAAGAAACCGTTTGATCCGATTAACACGTGCCGCTTCAAGTAAAACATTCGTTCCTACAACATTCGTCAAAATAAAATCCTGAGAAAATTGTATGGACCGGTCTACATGGGTCTCTGAAGCGAAATGAACGACTGCGTCAACTTTTCCCATGAGCTGCCCGACCCGGTTCTGGTCACAAATGTCGCCTTGCACAAATTGATACCGGGAATCACCTTCCAAATCCTTTGTGTTGGCGCGGATGCCCGCGTAAGTCAACTTATCTAAATTGATGATGGAAATATCAGGATGGGCTTTGAAAAAATAATGAAGAAAATTAGACCCGATAAAACCGCAACCGCCCGTAACGAGAATTCGTTTCATCCCATCACCTGCTTTACAAAAATGCGCCAGGAGTATTCGCGGGTGCATTTTTGAAACTTCATAAGTAAGTTTTCGATGCTCTGCATCGAAAAAGCAGGAGATGGGATCATTTCGACTTCAGCGCTCTTTCCCGTACCAGCTGGCTGGCATTAAACAGTGATTCAAACGTGCCGGCGTCGGTCCAATAACCATTCAAAATATCGTATTCCAACGTACCATTTTTGATGTAGCAGTTGTTCAAATCACTCACTTCAAGCTCACCGCGCTTGGAAGGTTTGAGTGTCTTGATCAGATCGAAAACCGTTTCGTCATACATATAAATACCGGTAACCGCATACGGACTTTTTGGTTTTTTCGGTTTTTCCTCGATTCCAATAATTTTTCCGTTTTTAATTTCGGGGACACCAAAACGTTCGGGATCCGGGACTTCCTTTAAGAAAATCCGTGCCCCTTTTTTCTGGTGCTGAAATTTATCCACATAAGGCGCAATATCGTCTTCGATGATGTTATCGCCTAGCAGAACAATGATTTTTTCGCCATCCGCGAAATGCTCAGCCAGCGACAAAGCCTTGGCAATTCCGCCCTCGCCTTTCTGATACGTGTAGTAAACATCTTCTAGGCCAAAAGACTGGCCGTTTCCTAAAAGTCTCAGAAAATCACCTGCCGAATTCCCGCCCGTGACAATCATAATTTCTTGAATGTCGGCTTTGACCAAAGTTTCGATTGGATAATAAATCATGGGCTTGTCGTAGACCGGGAGCAAATGCTTATTCGTAATTTCAGTCAGCGGCGCGAGTCTTGTGCCCAATCCGCCGGCTAGAATGATACCCTTCATCCCGTTAGAGATAGGAAATGCCTACGGCATTTCCGTATCTTCCTTTCATCGGTGCAATCAATATCATATTCATCATCGTTTAACATTCTTTCATCAGAAAAAATTATCTCTAACGGGATCATAAGCTCCTCTTTACCTGCTTAAGTTCCGGTCTACATCTCCCCAGTTGTAGGGTATTTCAGGCGTAAACGGGCTTGCGCGGAACTCATCCGGATCTGAATATTTGTAAACTTCAGTTGGAATATTGAGAATCATCGCATCTTCACTCCCCGTGGCTGTAAAACCATGATAAACATAGGTCGGGATTTTTACCATGATTGAATTGTCCCACCCCATTATAAATTCGTTGATCATTTTATAGGTTTTTGAATTTGGCCGAGCATCATAAAGAACTACTTTTGCCTTGCCTTGGAGACAAACAAAATGATCAGTTTGGACTTTATGATAGTGCCAACCTTTTACAATTCGGGGTTTACAAACGGTAACGTAAACTTGCCCAAAGCGTTCAAATATCGGTTCATCAGAACGCAGAAGCTCCATGAGTCTTCCCCGCTCATCCGCAATTGGCTTAAGCTGCTTAACTTTAACATCTTGTATGAGATTCATATTATTCATAGCTTTCAGTTCCGTCCAATCGAAAAATATTTAAAACCATTTTTTTTCATTTCTGCCGGGTCATACAGGTTGCGACCATCAATAATCAAAGAATCCTTAAGCGTTTTTTTTAATCTTTTTAAATCAATATCTCGAAATTCCCGCCATTCGGTCAAAATCAAAACTGCATCTGCCCCTTTGCAAGCGTCGTACACATTTTTTGAAAACTTAATGTCTCTAATATGTTTTTTTGCCTCATCGATGGCGCATGGATCGTAGGCCTTGATCTTTGCCCCTTCGGCCTGCAGCTGGGTTAAAATATCAATGGCTGGCGCACTTCTCATATCATCGGTATCAGGTTTAAAGGCCAGTCCCAAAACCGCCAAATTTTTTCCTTCGACTGTTTTTAACTTCGAACGGACCAAATTAACAAAATTAATTTTTTGTATTTCATTGATTTCAATGACTTCCTTCAACAGAGTGGATGGGACATTTAATTTTTCACAGATTCTGGTGAAAGCGGCCAAATCTTTCGGGAAACAGGAGCCGCCGAACCCAATTCCCGCATTTAAAAATGATTTTCCAATTCGTCCGTCCGCGCCCATTCCTTCTGCCACTCGTTCGATGTCCGCCCCGACTTTTGAGCAAATTTGGCTGACGAGATTAATAAACGATATTTTCATCGCCAGAAAAGAATTGGAGGCGTGCTTAATAATTTCGGCGCTTTGAATATCAGTAATCACAATCGGAACGTCGAAGGGTTTATAAACTTCAAGCAAAAGCTTCTTTGCCCGGACGCTTTCAACGCCTAAAACAATCCGGTCCGGACTAAAAAAATCCCGCACTGCGGAACCTTCCCTTAAAAATTCAGGGTTTGAGGCAATGTCAAATTTAATGTTCCGTTTCAAGTTTTGCTTGATCATTTTATGAAGATAAAGACCCGTTTCGACCGGAACTGTGCTTTTTTCGACAATCAAGCGATACTCTGTCAAAAAAGGTGTGATGGCCTCTGCTACATGCTCAATCGCGGATAGATCGGCTTCTCCATTTTCTTTCGGTGGTGTGCCGACACACAGGAATATAATTTCTGAGAATTGGATCGCTTCTTCCATGTTCGAGGTAAATTGAAGGCGATTTTTATCTGTATTCTTTTTCACCAGTTCCTCAAGACCGGGCTCAAAAAAAGGAATCTCACCGCGGCTTAAAAGACGGATTTTATTAAGGTCTTGGTCCATACAGAGGACTTCATTGCCGAGGTCGGCAAAACAGGCACCCGTCACTAAACCAACATGGCCTGAGCCAATAATTGCAATTTTCATTTCTTATTTTCTAAGGGGTCGCAAGTGATGCGTATTGCGCATCCGGTATGAGGGTTAAAGCTGGCGGAGACGGCGCTTCGTTGGAACCGCTAACGGTTCTGCCGATTCTCGAATCGGAAAAAGTTGCCCGATGACCGGTTTTTAAATTGACCTCTGGCAGCGCTTTAAGACGAAGCTGAACAAAAAATTCTTTGTTCAATTGCTGATTCGCATCAGTGCGGTTGGAGTTTCTGACGTTAAATCCAAAATCAAGAAGCCAATCGTGTAAATCCCGCTGCGCCCTAAGTTCCCATTCTTCCAAATGATTTTTGTTAATTTGCCAACGAACATAACCGCCCAAATCCCAGCGCTCGTTCAAATCATAAACAACATCCAAGGTCACTTGATGGTCCGAACCCTGATCTTCAAAAACTAGATGAGGTCGAGGAATTTCTAAGTTACTTATCACGCGCGGATCATGTGAACGGTCATTGGTATACCGATGACCGATTGTAATTCGAAACCGGCCTGGATCAAAAACCAAATCCGTATTGTGTTTAAATATTTCCCAATCGAGGAAATCGTAATCTGTGTCCATTCGAAGCACCAACCAATCATAAGGTCTTAAAACTGTTTCGAAACGAGCATTGGTAAATTTATTGGCACGGGTTCTGAGAAGATCAGATCCGGGGCCAAATGAATAATCAAGAAAAGCATTGAAACTGACCAAGTCGACTCGTTGAAAAGCTCCACCCTTTACTTTTCGCTTGGTTTGAATTCGATTTTCCACGCCAAGGGTCACAAAATCTTGGAGATCCAGTTGATCGCCCCGGCCCGTCACAACCAGTTTTGTTGGATCAACACTCGTAAACTTAATTGAATTGTATTGAATCAAAGGCTCCATAACATGCCGCAACTGATGAAGTTTAACTCCCAAAAAACTGCCGTCATAATCAATTTTACGATAAAACCGGCTTCTCAGATCAAAACCTGTTCCAAAAACAAATCTCGAAATTCCAGTTTCTTCATCGCGGCTTTTTGTAAAATAATCTTCTCTAAAATTAACGTACGGATTGAAATGATAAGACTTAAAAAAATTGGTGGGATATGAAAGTTCTTGATCTGTATACAATTGAATTGTATTGGGTCCGTTTGGCGAAAACGCCTGAGTTTGATTAAAATTGACAAAACCATCTTCGTGCGTGTAATAAAAGTTGGATCCAAACAACGGTTTTCTCAGCCAAGTGAAGACGACTTCGGGAAGTTTTTCGGAAACGGTCTGAAACCGGTTCGTCCTTTTTTCAATATGTGTGAGCAAACTGTATCGGTCCGCATTCCGAGTTACGGTAAAAAAAGATTGAGGCGAAATTTCTTCACGATGTTCCCGTTCAAAAAAATCCTGCAAAAAACGACCATCACTCAGTTCATGCCACTGCAACTGAAGTGTCGTCAAAGGATCGATCCTAGCTTTATGTTTCCAGCCGACACGACCTCTATAATCACTCGAACGGTCTGAAAATGGATTGTCCGCCCGCTGGTTGGGAGAGTGTTTATCGCTGATGCCATAGAGTTTGATCTGACCCACGCCCAGTTGATCAAATTTGTAATTAAGATCGGCGCCGTATCCGAAACCTCGTTTTGAGTACCAATCGGCACGCAGTTTTCCGTGTACATTTTCATTAATCGAAAACCCTTTGGAAACTAAAACATAGGCGCCCCATTCGTTCGAATAACCGGGCATAATATCTAACGGTGACTCTTGAAGTGGAATGACCACGTAAGGAAGCCAGAAAACAGGGGTATCGAGAATTCGGAATACAACATTTTTTGCAACAATTTTGTCCCCGGGATAAAAATCAGCTGACTTTGCCTTAACATCGTAATGAGGATTTGGCAAATCACATGAGGTAATGGAAACATTTTCGGCCCTTAATTTCTTCTTGCTGATCTGCTCCATTTTTTCTCCGTAACCATACCAAGGAAATTCAAAGAATCGGCCGTCCGGAAAAGAACCTTGGTTATTTCTAAAATCAAAAAAAACCTCATCGCCGGAAAGAGTGGTCTTTCCTTTTTGGCGCAAAACAACATGGCCCTGGGCGTGCGCTTCTTTCGTATCGGATTTAATCTCGGCTTGATCAGCAGTGAGTTCAACGTCCCGATAGGAAACAACAACGTTGCCTTTGGCAATTAACTTTTGTTCTTCTTTTAAATATTGAAGACTGTCGGCAGCAGCTTCTACTTCATCTTCAGCTGCGTGAACAAAGCAAGCGGGGATTAATAGAGAAAGTAATACCGTAAGGAAAAAAAGACAGCGGCAGCATAAGCGTAGCTTTGCCGGAGAAAAGCACGAACTCATGCGGTTAGGAAACTCCTTGTACTTTTAAAAAACCTTCCTTAACAAATTTGTCCCAATCAGCAAGAAAACGCTTCAACCCGATATCTGTTAGCGGATGTTTCACGACTTGCTCGAGCACTTTAAACGGCATCGTAGCCACATCAGAACCATATTTAGCAGCCTCAAGGAGATGAAGCGGGTGCCGAATGCTTGCGGTCAAAATTTGGGTTTTAAAACCATAATTTTGATAAATCAGCTTGATGTCTTTGATCACGTCCATGCCTTCAATAGATATGTCGTCAAGCCGTCCGATAAATGGACTAATATAAGTGGCGCCTGCTTTTGCCGCGAGCAAAGCCTGGTTGGCGGAAAAACAAAGCGTTACGTTCGTTTTGATTTTTTCCGCGCATAAAATTTTGACTGCCTTTAAACCTTCTACAATTAATGGGATTTTGACGACAACATTCGGATGAATTTTAACCAAATCATGCGCTTCATCAAGCATTGCCTGCTTGGTTGTGCCGACAACTTCTGCGCTGACAGGACCGTTAACGATTAAGCAAATGTCTTTGATCAGCTCTTTAAAATTTTTGCCTTCTTTGCTGACCAGTGAGGGATTGGTGGTAACTCCGTCTAGAACACCCCAACTTGCGGCTTCTTTAATTTCATCAAGGTTTCCAGTATCGAGGAAGAATTTCATCGTAATCCCGTTTTCTTTAGGGTGAGGATTAAGTGCGGTTAAAAGCAATCACGCGGTTGCGGCCTTCTTGTTTTGCTCGGTACATCGCTTCATCCGCCCTGTCAATTAACAAATTTAAATACTCCGAAAACTCGTTTGGCGTATTTTCAGACGCATTTTCGGGAAATGAACTAACTCCGATACTCACCGTGACATGTGCTTCTTCATCATACAACTGAAACTTTTTTCGGGCCACAGCAGAACGAATACGTTCGGCCAAATCGATCCCCTGAGATCTGCTGATTTCCGGTGCCACAATCACAAATTCCTCACCACCGTATCGGCCGATGACGTCAACGCGGCGTACGTTTTCGCGAATGATTTGCGCCACTTCTCGAAGTGTTTTATCCCCTACCAGATGCCCGAATTTGTCATTATAACTTTTGAAATGATCAACGTCTACCATTAAAACGGTCAATGGAAACTGGTAGCGCACCGCTCGCTTGAGCTCTTCCTGAAATCGCTCAAAAAAATGCCGCCTAACAAAAACCTGCGTTAACCCATCGATGATTGAAATCTCTTTCACGGTTTCATACAGTTGCACTTTTTTCACTTGCAAGGCAAGCTGAGCAGCCAGAATCTCAAATTTTGGAAAGTCGTTCAAGCTACCGCCTTCAATCACAAAAGCCGCAATGAGTTGACGCTCTACCGTCAACGGAAACAGCCAAATTGGAAATGTTGCCTGACAAGATACGAACCGCCCTTTATCATCGCTGACCAATGAGTCAAAACGAACAACCTGATTTTCATTCCCCAAGATATTCAGACAATCCCTCGAAAATTGTTCCATCAAACGATCGTCTTCGCGCTTGCGAAGGCCGAAAGAAAACCAAGATTTGGGAGGCGGATCGTTTCTTTGGGAGGGTGCATTTTTCAAAATTAAAGTCGCGCATTGAAAGGTTAATGTTTGCGAAATTTTTTGATCCAAAACACCGAGTAGTTCTAAAAAGCTGATGCACTCGTTAAAATCACGTGCGATCTCAAACAAATGAACCAAACCATTAACACGGTCTTCCAAATGTTTCAAACTTTCAATGCGGGCATGATGCCGCTCATTCAAAGCTTTTTTGTCTTTGAGCGCCATCGCGAGCTTAGATTCAATTGTCTCTAATTGCTGATTCCAATATTTTTGATAAAGCACCAACACCCAATAAACTAATCCGGATATCGGAATCAAAATTAAATAAAGGGGAACCTTTGTCTGTTCAACGGCAGAAATAATCAGAAAAAGCGAGAACAAAATCATGATTGCGGTTGAAGCTCGATTTCCGGATAAGTGTAAGTAAAAAATCAAAAGCAAAATAAACGGAAACACGTTGAGCAGATAAGACGGATCGGCATTATTCGTGACATGAATCACGGTCAGCAAAACAATTCCGAGCAAGGAAACTATTCTTTGCCACATACTTGATTCCGTCCCAATCTTTTTGCCTGATAAAGCTTTCGATCCGCAATTCGAATTAATTCTTCCGCATCCAATGTATCCGTTGGAATGGCAGCAACGCCGATCGATATCGTGATCGGAATCACTTCACGACGAACCGAAATCTTAAGTTCGGCGATTGCCCTTCGTAATTGCTCTGCTAGAACCAGGCCCTCAGCAACTATCTGTTTTGGAAGTAGAATTGCAAATTCTTCTCCACCATATCGGGCCACAATTCCATCTGTAATTTTTTTTGTAATGGTTTCCGCAATTTCTTTCAAAATGTAATCGCCCACTCCGTGCCCATATTTGTCATTACACGCTTTAAAATGATCCAAGTCGCACATTAACAGGGTAAGCGGAGCGTGAGTTAATAAACTTCTCCCATGTTCTTCCGACAGCCGTTCCATAAAATAACGGTAAACAAACAGTCCTGTTAAAGAATCCCGAATGGCTAGTTCCTCGGTTTTCTGGAACAGAATGCAATTCGAAACAGCAGAGGAAGCAAGCGTGGATATTGCGTCAAGAAGCCTGAGATCATCTGTATTAAACACACCCGGCATCGGTGAAATACACTTGAGGGTACCCACAACCTTGCGTTCATGAATCAAGGGCGACACTAAAACACTTCTTACATTATCAGCCGGGGGTATTTTTGCTAAGTCAAATCGAAAATCCTTTTGAGTGTCTGTTACAATCAATGATTGGCGGTTGCGGATAACCCAAAGATCAAAAAGGTCTCCATTTTTTTGTTTACTTTTACTGTCCTCCTCAGGGCCTTTAGAGGCAACCAGCGACAAACTTCCGGTTATCGGGTCCGCAAGAAACAAAAGGCTCCAATCGCTGTGAGACATCAGTCCCCTAGTTTTCGTAACAATCAGGTGCGTCAGGTCCTTGAGTAACAAGGTCGTGGAAAAATCGGAGGCAAGATTTCTTAAATTGTAATAACTTGTATATTTTTCGAAATAGACGCTGATACTGGCGCCTTCTTCCTTGAAGGCTAATTCAAGATCATTCTTTTCGTTAATTGATTTTTCAGTCTCCACATCATAAACAATCGCTTCCGCTTCTTTTTTTTGATCCAGATAAAGCAGCAGCAAACATAAAATGATTTGAGCCGGGATGAAGCTTAGATAAGCAGTCGAATGCGTTGCCCAGCTGATCAGGATTGCAAATAGGGAACACGACGGAACAAAAAGAAAAATACACAATACTCTAAATCCATACCAAGACAGGATTGTCGGGAGGAAAAAAAGGAACAGGACGAAAGAAAGATAAGGAACAACGTCAGGTAAAATTTTGGCCTTGCTTAAAAAAATTAGACTGGAATAACCGAATGCTACGAGAAGGAAAAAGGCAAGGAACAGGGTTGTTTGTTTAACCCAAGGCCTATCTAAAAGACTGACCCGTTGTTTCATGCTCAAAACACGTCATCCTAACTGGAAGCAAAGCTGATTCGAGTTAATAGGAATTAGAGAATGGCTTTTTCTGTTTTAGGATCAAAAAAATGAGCTTTAGACATATCAAAAACAAGTTGGAGATCTTGATTTGCCGTAGCGGTGTCTTGATTGCTCACGCGGGCGATAAAATTATTACGCCCGACAGAAAAATATAAATAAATTTCAGAACCCATGGGTTCAACCAAATCCACCGTTGCCGTAATGGTAAACTCTTCGGCCGCATCCTGCGCAAACAATTTATCGTAAACATCTTCAGGTCTGATACCCATAATAATGTCTCGTTCCAAATACGGACGGATTTTTTCGTGATGCTGTTTTAAAACCTTAAGACGGAGACCGTTGTCCGTAAAATAAAGATCGCTCTGCTGTGTCATAATTTTTCCTTTTAGAAAATTGGACGGCGGTGATCCGATAAAACCAGCTACAAATTTATTCCCGGGAGATTCATACAAACGGATAGGATCCGCGATCTGCTGAATCAAACCGTCCTTCATCACAACAATACGATCGCCCAAAGTCAAAGCTTCAACTTGATCATGCGTCACATAAATCATGGTCGATTGAAGACGGTTGTGGAGTTTTTGGATTTCCATTCTCATCTGAACCCTGAGTTTAGCATCCAGATTGCTTAAAGGCTCATCGAATAAAAACACTTTTGGCTTGCGAACGATGGAACGACCGACGGCAACTCTTTGGCGTTCACCGCCTGATAATTCTTTTGGTTTTCTTTTCAGCCGATCCGTAATTCCCAAAACTTCAGCGGCATCATGAACCCGACGGTCTACTTCTTTTGCGGGAAAATGGCGTAGCCTAAGTCCGAAAGCCAAGTTGTCATAAACACTCATGTGCGGATATAAAGCATAATTTTGAAAAACCATTGCGATGTCACGGCTTTTTGCCGGTACATCGTTAACCATCTGACCGTTGATGTATATTTCTCCCTTCGTAACAGTCTCCAAACCCGCGATCATTCTGAGTGTGGTGGACTTTCCGCAACCCGAGGGCCCTACCAAAACAACAAATTCTTTATCCGCGATTTCAAAACTGACATTATTAACCGCAATAATATCACCAGAATAAATTTTGGATACATTCTTAACCACCACTTTTGCCATGTTAGTGTTTTCCGCAGTAGAAGATTAAACGAGCTATTGTTTGTTTTAATTCTTTACGAGGTATTACCAAATCAATCAATCCGTGTTCCAATAAAAACTCAGAGGTCTGGAAATCAGCAGGCAATTTTTGCCGGATGGTTTGTTCAATTACCCGTGGACCCGCAAAACCGATTAAAGCCTTTGGTTCGGCAACGATAAAATCGCCCAATGAAGCAAAGCTGGCCATGACGCCGCCCATTGTGGGATGAGTCAAAATAGAAATATAAGGCAATTTTGTTTTTGAAAAACGTCCCAAGGCCGCTGAAGTCTTGGCCATCTGCATTAAACTCAGCGCGCCTTCATACATTCTTGCACCCCCGCCTGATCCGGAAACAATAACCAGCGGCAATTTTTCATCCATTGCATATTCGATAATGCGCGTAATTTTTTCGCCGACGACAGAACCCATAGATCCCATAATGAACCTGGAATCTGTAACACCAAACGCAATTCGTTTCCCTTCCAAGAAGCCTTCTCCAACAATAGCTGCCTCCTGCAATCCAGTTTTCTTTTGATCTTGCTTAATTTTCTCCAGGTAAGATTTAACGCCCTTAAAATTGAGGGGGTCTTGCGAGGTTAAATGCGTATTTAATTCTTTAAAAGTTCCGGCATCAATTAACAGTTCAATGCGCTCTTTTGCGCCAATGACGAAATGGTAATTACATTTTGGACAAACAAATAAATTTTCCTTAAGCGCCTTTGTATAGACAACATGACCGCAGGAGAGACACTTTGTCCATAAGCCTTCGGGAACATTTTTTTTGCGGACAGGCTTGGAAGTTTCCGCTACCACATTAGGCAATTCAGTTTTTAAATTCGGTGTAGCCATTCAGGACAAAAAATACCCCATAGGACGTCTCTGTGATCCGGAATTGTTTAAGAAGTAAAATATTATAAACATCCATAATTTATCTGTCAATATGTTCCTAACATAAGAATTTAAAATGACTTATGATATTTAATGAAGTGCAAAACATTTTTGACAAAAAGAAATAAAGATGGTACGCTTTTCGCATGGAACCAAGGCTTACCCAGACACAGACTCAAAAAATGATTTTAGCACCTCAAATGAGGCAATTCTTAAAACTACTGGAACTTCCGGTTTTTGAGCTCCAACAAAAAATCCAGCAAGAAATTGAGCAAAATCCCACCTTGGAAGAACCTGAATCCGTACCGGAAACTGACACTGCCTCTGAAGATGAGCGCGATAAAACTTCGGAGAATAGCCAAATCCAAGATATTCTTGAGGAAATGGCCACTTATCAAAACATCCGTAAACTTGAAGATTTTAACCGGGACTTATCATTCGTTGACCACGATGAAATTCAAAAAAGACGGGATTACCAAGAATCAATCCAAACCAAATCCCTTACCTTATACGATTATCTAAAACGGCAGCTTGGTTTTATTGAACTGACGGTCCAAGAAAAAGTAATTGCCGAGGAAATTATTGGCAATATTAATGATGACGGACAGTTGGTTGCGTCGATTGAAGAAATAGCCGAGAAAACAAAAACAAGCTTGGAACAAGCAAATCAGGTGTTGAGCAAAATTCAATCATTAGATCCTCCAGGGGTGGGCGGAAGAAATTTGCGGGAAATTCTTTTGATTCAGTTGAAAAAGCAGGAAAGCGACACTTCCCTGGCCCAAAAAATAGTCGGCGATTATCTTCCACATTTAGAACGCAAACAATTTGATCAATTGGCACGTTTGCTCCAAATAACACCCCAAAAAGTAAAGGAAGTCTGCCGGCAAATTGGAAAACTTGAACCAAAACCCGGACGCGTTTTTTATCATGAAAAACCAAATTTTGTGGTTCCCGATGCCACAGTCAGTATATCGCCTGAGAAGGACGACGAATTGGTTTTGGATATCAACCATAACTATGTTCCCAATTTAAGGATTAATTCCACTTACCGAGAAATGATGAAACAAAAAAATCTTGATCCGGCAACCAAAACGTTTCTCAAACAAAAAATCCAGTCGGGATTAGATTTGATTAAAGCGCTCGCCCAGCGAAAATCTACCATCCAATTAATTACCGAGGAAATCATGAAAGCTCAGCGTGATTTTTTTTCAAAAGGTTTCTCACACTTGAGGCCGTTGCGCCTAAAAGATGTGTCCGAACGGATTGGGATTCATGAGTCAACGGTCAGCCGCGCCATCCAAGGAAAATATTTGGATACGCCGCAAGGAACCATTCCTTATAAGAGTTTTTTTTCAAGCCGTCTTGACTCGACCCAAAATGGCGAATCGGAATCTCAAAAAAGTGCTATGGAAAGACTTAAAAATTTGATCACCAAGGAAAATAAACAAAAACCGCTCAGCGATGCTAAGCTTGTCCAGTTGCTCAACCGGGAAGGTATAAAAGTGGCTCGACGAACCGTGGCAAAATATCGCGATATGCTCAAAATTCTTCCTGCCTATTTGCGTAAAAATTAGCTGCTCGTAAAAAAAGCTGTTCTCTCTCCTAAGATATAGTTTATAATTTCTCCTTTAAGCCCATGTAGCTCAGCTGGTAGAGCAACGGTTTCGTAAACCGTAGGTCGTCGGTTCGACTCCGACCGTGGGCTCCATTATTTTTTCTTAAAATCCCCTTGAAATTTTCTTCGCGACAAATTATCATATAGATAGTTTTATCATTTAACTATTTAATGATGGAACTATTTGAGATGAAAGATAGAAATCAATTCATAGATTATTTTCGTGAAATCCAGGTCAAGTTCTCCCGGATCTATACACAATTACTAGCACAAGCCAGCGTAACCCTGCCGCAATACGCGCTTCTCAGTCAATTGGTTTCCGCCGGAATTATTCCAATGAGCGAAGCCAGTAAACGGCTTCATCTCTCAAAACCGGCCATCACAAACTTAGTTGACCGCCTAGAACAAAAAAAACTCCTCAGACGACTCCCCCATGCCAAAGACCGACGAATTTATCTGCTTGAAGTTCAGGCCCGAGGCAAAAAACTGGTACACCGGATTCAAGGCCGGATCTTAGAGTTCATACTAAAAGCTTTGGACCAATTTGGTAACCATGAAAAAAAAATCGTCATTCGTTTTTATTCTGTTTTATTAAAAAATATTGACGACCTCCTTGAGACACAAAAAAGAAAACTATGAACAAAATAAAATTTTTACAGCTCAGAATTTTTGCTATTTTTCTCTGCGTTTCATTAACTTCTCAATGGGTTAGCGCCGAAGATAAAACAGTCGAAACAGCGGAAACAAAGCAGTTCGTCGGTCTGATGGAGTGTTATGACCTTGCCTTCAAACGCAGTGAAACGCTTGCTATCTCAAAGGAAGAAATTGAACGGGCAGAAGCTACTTTTTTTCAGGCAACAAGCCAGGCGCTGGGCCATGTCGATTTCATTGCAACCAGCTTCAAACAAGATGCCCCTGCTGAAACTTCAACCGATTCTTCAGTCGGAAGCACATTGAGTGCACGGGAAAAAACAGAAAGCAGATTTGCGATTACCCAGCCGCTTTTCCAGGGATTCAAATCTTTGGGTGCCTTAACAGGTGCGGGCAATCTGCGGAGTCAGCGAAAATATGAATGGATTCGTGCTCAACATTTACTTTTTCTAGACGTTGCGCGATCTTTTTATCAAGTGTTTCGATATGAGAAAGATTTGGAAATCATTCAGGAAATTAGAAAATTGTTTCTGGAACGGATCGCAGAGCTTTCAGAACGTGAAAAAATTGGCCGCTCTCGGGCAAGTGAATTGGCCACCGCGAATGCCAGTTTGAAAAATATTGAAGCTGAATTGGCAAAATCACAAGGTGCTTTAATCGCTGAAAAAAATGTTTTGGAATTTCTGATTGGCATGCCCTTGGAAGGGCTCAAACTGAAAGACACTGTTATGCCTGGGGAAGAAATAGTCTTAAGCCATTATTTGTCAAATTTAGAGATGAGACCGGACGTGGAAGCATCCGAAAATGCAACGAAACTGGCCCGGAAAAACTTGATCGTTGTGCAAAGCGATTTATGGCCTGTTGTTTCTCTTGAGTACAACCGGTACACAGAAAGAGACGGTTTTCAGTCCAACATTGATTGGGACGCCTTATTTAAAATCGACGTTCCCCTTTTTCGCGGCGGCAAAACAATTGGAAATATCAAAGATGCCATCAGCAATTGGAAACAAGCAAAGTTTTCTTATTCAAGAACAAAACGTGAAGCTGAATTGGATATTAAACAGACCTATCAAAATTGGCTGACTTCTCATGAACGCTATAAGGCACTCATGGAATCGGTTCACGCCTCCGAAGAAAGCTTTCGACTGCAGAAAGAAGAGTACACCCGCAATTTAGTCAATAATTTGGATGTTCTTCAAGCTTTAGAATTACTCTATCAAGTAAACCGACAAGCCAATGAGGTTTACTATGAATCAAAATTAAACCGCTGGCGGCTTCAGGTTGCCAGCGGCCAATGCTGTCCGGAGCCGTTATGAATTTATCAGATATATCCATAAAAAATCCTGTGTTTGCATGGATGTTAATGCTTGGGCTGATGATTTTTGGTCTTCTTAGTTTTCACGGAATGGGCGTGGGTCAAATGCCTGATGTTGACTTCCCTGTTCTGAGTATCGGCGTAGATTGGGAAGGTGCTGCACCCGAGGTGATGGAAAGTGACGTCGTGGACGTCATCGAAGACGTGGTGATGGGCGTCCAAGGCCTAAAAGAAGTATCTTCGGCAACTCGCCAAGGCCGGGCGGAAATTAGCCTGGAATTCGAATTGGAGCGAGATATCGATGTTGCCTTACAGGAGGTTCAAAGCAAAATTTCTGAAGCACAAAGGAAATTGCCAAACGATATTGATCCTCCGGTCATCACAAAAAGCAATCCTGAAGATCAGCCCATCATGTGGCTCGGCGTCTCTACTGAGACTCATGCGCTTAGAGATTTAATGGAACTAGTGGATAACCGGATTAAGGATCAATTTAAAACTATAGCCGGAGTAGGCGAAGTCTTTTTAGGCGGCTTTGTAGACCGGAATCTCCGCGTTTGGTTGGATGTAGATAAAATGAATGCCTATCAGCTTACGGTTGAGGACGTTATTAATGCCATTCAACAAGAACATGTCGAAATTCCTGCAGGCCGGCTTGAAACGAAAGAACAGGAAACCACAGTCCGCGCCATGGGAGAAGCCCAATCGGTCGAAGAATTCGGGGAAATCATGATTCATCAACGCGGCGGCCAACCCATTTACAAACCTCTCCGATTGAAAGAAGTTGCGGTGATTGAAGACGGACTGGCCGATGTAAGACGTATTTCAAGAGTCAACGGAACACCCGGCGTGGGTTTGGGAATTCGCAAACAGCGTGGCGCGAATACGGTAGCAGTGGCAAAAAAGGTCAGGAAAAAATTAGAACAGATGAAAAAAGAAATGCCGGCCGGTTATGAAATAGGAATTAATTTCGACAGCAGCAAATTCATCGAAGACTCAGTGAACGAGCTGATCTTTACTTTGATTTTATCGGCTGTTTTAACTTCTCTTGTCTGTTGGATGTTTTTAGGCTCATGGAGTTCAACTTTTAATATTCTGTTATCCATTCCTACTTCAATTCTGGGAACATTCATGGTGCTAAAATTCGCCAATTTCACCTTGAATACATTTACCTTGCTTGGATTGTCTCTGGCCATCGGCATTGTGGTAGATGATGCGATTATGGTGCTCGAAAATATCGTCCGTCACCGTGAAAACGGCGAGGGACAAATTGAAGCCGCCCAGCTGGGTTCCCGGGAAATTTCGTTTGCGGCGCTTGCATCCACGATTGCGATCATAGCCGTATTTTTACCTGTCGCTTTCATGACCGGAATCATCGGTAAATTCTTCTTTCAGTTTGGGATTACCATTTCGGTCGCAGTCGCTCTTTCGCTTTTGGAAGCCCTGACGTTAACACCCATGAGATGTTCACAATTTCTTGAAGTCGGTGAAAGAAAAACGACCTTCGGTCAAAGTTTTGAAAAGAAAATGGTCAAATTAAAAGATTATTATAAAAATTGGCTGCTGATTTGCCTGGAACATAAAAAGAAGGTGTTGATTATTGCGACGTTATTTTTCATCGCCTCGTTATTTACGGTTCCCTTGATTCGAAAAGAATTTGTTCCAGCTCAAGATCAAAGCATGTTTCTGGCCCGGCTTCAAACTCCAATCGGTTCGTCCATCGAATTCACGAGTGAGCGTTTTAAACTCGCTGAAGCCATTGTGCTCAACCGCCCGGAAACCAAGCGGATCTACGCAGCCATCGGCGGTTTTGGCGGCGGCGAAGTGAACACAGGAATGCTTTTTGTAACCTTAAAACCTCCCAAACAAAGACCGACCGATAAAAAAGTAAAGCACCGTTTAAGTCAGCAAGAGTTTATGGCTGAAATGAGGAAACAATTGAATCAGATACCGGACGTAAAAGCAATTTTGCAGGATCTATCAACCCGCGGTTTTGCGGCTCAGCGCGGCTTTCCGATTGAATTTACAGTTCGCGGACCCAATTGGGAAAAGTTAGTGGATTATTCGGAACAAATTCAGGGCAAAATGAAAGAAGATAATTTCTTCCAAGATGTGGATACAGATTATCAAGTTGGAATGCCGGAACTGCGAGTTTATCCGGATCGAAATAAGGCATTTGATCATGGAGTTAGTATTGGAACGCTTGCGCGGACCATCAATGCCATGATCGGCGGTGAAAGAATTGCTAAATACACCAAAGAAGGGAAACGTTATGATGTCCGGGTACGCGTCCCGCAAAAACAGCGGGAAAAAATGGAAGACATTCAGAATTTGTTTGTGTGGAACAATCGCGGAGAGCTCGTCAAATTGGAAGAGGTCATTCATATTGAAAAACGATCGAGCCTGCTTGCGATCACGAGGCGCAGTCGGGAACGCGCCATTGGAATTTTTGCGAATGTTTCCTCCGGAAAATCTCAAGCCCAAGCGATTGAGCATGCAAGAACCCTGAGTCAATCCGTGTTGCCCGAAGGTTATCGGGCAGTGTTTAGTGGAACCAGCCAAACCTTTAAGGATTCATTTCAAAGTTTATTTTTCGCGCTTTGGCTGGGGATCTTGGTCGCCTATATGGTCTTAGCCTCCCAATTCAACCATTTAATTCACCCTTTCACGGTTTTGTTGGCTCTTCCCTTCAGCTTTTCGGGCGCTTTTGTCGCACTGCTGTTAGGAAATCATTCCCTCAATATTTTCAGTTTCATCGGTTTGATTTTGCTTTTGGGCATCGTCAAAAAAAATTCAATTATGCTTGTGGAATTTACCAATCAGCTGCGGGAACGTGGGTTCAGCGCTGTTGATGCCTTAAAGGAAGCCTGCCCCATTCGATTACGCCCGATCATCATGACTTCGGTTTCAACCGTAGCCGCGGCTCTTCCTCCAGCCATGGCAGTCGGTCCGGGTGCTGAAACTAGAATTCCAATGGCGGTTGCCGTCATCGGAGGCGTTATCGTATCTACGCTGTTGACGCTTTTTGTCGTTCCGGCGGCTTATCTTTCGCTTGTTCCCTTTGAGAAAAAAACTACGGCGATTTCTTTTCTGAAAGGGAAGAAATGGAAAGAATATGGAATAAAATTAGCCAGCAGCTTTAAAAATCTGCAGAATAAAAGAAAAACCGGTTAGCAGAAGTTTGACACCTTTCAAAAAATAGTCCTTTGTTTTCAATAAGTTACGGAGATTCAGACAGACGTAGGCACTACACTTTCAGGGCTTAAGTGAAGCA